>Ga0209491_10001363_pt1 | contig 48062 bp, 7 predicted proteins | sample BON02_FD_187213 | JGI IMG/M metagenome (GOLD analysis project Ga0209491, IMG submission 187213) | Freshwater microbial communities from Lake Bonney liftoff mats and glacier meltwater in Antarctica - BON-02 (SPAdes) (version 2) | ecosystem: Environmental > Aquatic > Freshwater > Ice > Glacier...
AGAATCTCCCGAATTACGTTGCCATGGACGTCCGTGAGACGGAAGTCGCGGCCACCATGGCGGTACGTCAACTCTTCGTGATTTACGCCGAGCAAGTGCAGGACGGTCGCCCACAGATCATATACCGTCGAGACGTTCTCGACGGCGTGGTAGCCCAGATCGTCGGTGGCCCCATAGATGGTGCCGCCTTTCACGCCACCACCGGCCAGCCAGACACTGAAGCCGAACGGGTTGTGGTCTCGGCCATCGGAGCCCTGCGCGAACGGAGTGCGGCCAAACTCGCCAGCCCAGACGATCAGTGTTTCGTCGAAGAGTCCCCGCTGCTTCAGGTCGCGAATCAGGCCCGCGATCGGTTGGTCGACTTGTTGAGCCATTTCGCCGTGCCCGATTTTTAACCCGCCATGTTGATCCCAGGGATTGCCGATCTGACCCAAGTCCGCCGGTCGAGGGAGGCACGTCAGTTCGACGAACCGCACACCTCGTTCCACCAGGCGACGAGCCAGCAGGCACTGCCGACCGTATTCAGCAGTTTCCTTCACCGGGGAATCGAGACCATACAACGACTTTGTCGCCGCCGTCTCGCCGCTGAGATCCACGAATTCCGGAACGGCCGACTGCATGCGGTATGCGACTTCATAGTTGCGAATGGCCGACTCGATCTGCTCCTCGCCGCGAAGCTGTTGCAAGTGCTGACGGTCCAGTCGCTCGACGAAACGCAAGCGACGACGTTGCTGATGGTCTGGTTCGTGAGGGACGACGTTCGACAGCGGTTCAGCTTGCGTAGGATCTACCAGCGATGCCTGGTGCACCCCTGGCAGGAAGCCATTGCCGTAGATGTTAATACCTCCGAGCGGCGCGCCGCCGCTGGCCAGCACAACGAATCCCGGCAGCTCGCGACATTCACTGCCCAGCCCGTAGCTGATCCAGGCTCCGGCGCTCGGATAACCGGACAGTGAGAATCCGGTGTGAACGAAATAGTTCGCCTGCGCATGTTCGTTGGCAATGCTGGTCATTGAGCGAATCACCGCCAGGTCGTCGGCACACGAGCCGATGTGCGGAAACAGATCACTGACGGGCATGCCGCATTTGCCGCGTGGGCGGAATTCCCACGGGCTGCCCATGATGTTTCCGTTAGCGTTGAACATCGTGGGCTTCACCGGCACGGGCATCGGTTTGCCATGATCAGTCCTGAGCCGAGGCTTTGGATCGAATGAGTCAACGTGTGAGACGCCTCCGGACATAAAGCAGAAGATCACGTTTTTCACGCGTGGCGCAAAGTTTGTCGTTTTGGGGAGCCACGGGCTGGCAGCCTTAACAGCGGTCGCCGTCGGCTCGTCCCCCAGCATTCCCTGAGAAAGCAACGTCGAAAGCGCCATCATGCCGAAACCGGTTGACGACCGTGTGAGGAGTTCGCGGCGAGTCAGAAAACATCGGTTATTCGACATAGATAAATTCCTTCAGGCAGAATGTTGCGTGGGCGACGTCCTGCCAGACGAGTTCTTCCCGGGAGATTTCGTCGGAGGCAGCCGCATGCTCAGCGATCGATTCTGCAACGTACTCCAGTGTGGCTTCGGTCTCGGCAGACGTGGGTTCGCGTGAAAATGCCTGCAGGTACATCAGGCGAATCCGTTCGGCCGGTTCGACATCCAGGGCCACAAGCTGTTTCGACCACTTCGCCGCCTGTTGGATGACAAATGGATCGTTGAGCATCGTCAGCGACTGCACCGGGACGTTTGTTATGTCACGTTTGCCGCGCGTCGTGGATGGCTTTGGTGCGTCGAATGCTTCGAGAAACGGATTGTGCGCGTTGCGGCGGATTCGCAAATAAACGCTGCGTCGTCGGTCGCCGTCGAGCGGTCCTTTGGGACCACCGCCTTCCGTCTTAGTTGTGTAATACACGTCTATCCCCGGTCCGAACATGGTGAGGTCGAGTTGTCCGGCTGTGGCCAGCATGCTATCACGAATCGCTTCGGCATCGAGTCGCTGCACGGGCATGTGTGAGAGAAACCGGTTACGCGGATCAACGCGCAGAGCAGCATCGCTTGGCAATGACGACTGTTGAAAAGTTCGCGATGTCACCAGCAGTCGCAATGACTTCTTCACTGACCAGCGATGCTCAATGAAGTGGGCTGCGAGATAGTCAAGCAATTCGGGATGCGTTGGCCGCTTGCCCAGGTGGCCGAAATTATCCACGGTCTCGACAAGTCCCTGGCCGAAGACGTGATGCCACAATCGATTAACCATGACCCGGGCCGTCAGTGGGTTTGCTGGCGAAGCCGTCTCTTCCGCGAGTTCCAGTCGACCGCTCTGCGAGGTTGCATACGGAAGGCTGCCGAGAAGCGACAAACCTCGGCGCGGGACCACCTGCGCGGGGCGTGTGTGTTGTCCTCGTTCGAACAGCGGCTGGTCGAACGCCGCCATTTCCAACACGCCGGGAGCACGGCGTGGGACCGGTATGTTCTGTTCCAACAGTCGATATCGTTCAATGGATTCTCGCAACGCAGGGAGCTTGTCGACTGTCGTTGGCAGCAGGTTGCTGCGCAGAAAATAGTTCAAAAATGCGGTGTCATCCTCATCGATCGACTGAGACTCCCATGCCCGAATGGCCTGTTGAAGCCGAACTGAATACCGCAAAGCCAGCTCGTTGAGCGACGTTGGTGAGTCACCTTTCAGAAGGCCCTGCATCGGCGTGATTGTTTCACGCGGAACTCCGTCTTCATTGCTCGTCACAACTTCAGCCGCGCCGAAGAACGCGCGGTCAACTGGATCGGTGATAAATTCCAAGTATGCGTTTGCCCCTTTGCGATACGCCGTGTCAAGTCGCAGCCAGCCAAGTTCATCGCGGTCTAACCCCGCAGCCGGGTAGAGGCCGCCATTACCGAGCGGGTAGTTCTCGATGACCAAACGCACCTTGCCGCTTCGTCCGAGTGTTCGGACACTGATGCTGTTTGTCTTGATAACAAATCGCGGCGAAGTCAGTACGCCCGTGTGTCGGCTGCTCAATCCGTTAGTGAAAATTCCGGCGGGGTGAATACCGCGAACGACCCGGTCCCCGGTTGCTTCAATGGCAAACCCTCCGTTTGGTCTTGGTTCCGGACTCAGGCCGGTTCCGGACCGGAACCATTGACGATGTTGGTCGGTCCGCAGATCCCATAAAGCAGCGAACCGGGTTTGATTAAATTCCCGACGCGAATCCAGCTCGGCACGCCAGTGGTCGGCCAGCTTCGTCCAGCGTTCATGCAGCAGGTCTGGCGATTGCCTTTCGCCCATCGAAAGCTGACGCCACACATGGAGAGGATTTTCGTTATTCGACCGGGCATCGACCAGCGCAGCGACCCAGGCATCAGCGGCATCGGCCTTTGATTGTAGACTGCTTAGCTGCTTGCGTAACTTCGCGTCGTCGTCCCTCAGTGCGGTCAACTGGTCGCGTTGACCGGCACTCAAAAACGCCGCCAACTCTTCGGTGGTGATCCCCGCTGCCCCCGCTCGAAACGATGCGGCCACTTCGTCAGCTGTGAGTGCTCGAGTGTAAGCTCTGGCTTCTTCGACTTCGCCCGCGAAGGGCGGATTGACATCCGAAAGCCGCTGTCCAAATAGAAATCGCGACTTGCCCTTCAGGAATGGCCGCAGCGTGCCTCTCTGATAGGTTTGTCCGTATTGCTGTCCGTTGCGGTATACGGTGATTGAGTTGTCTGTCGCATAAACGATGGCGATGTGGACCAGTTCGCCCTGACCAGCCGTTTCGGCTGCGCCAGCCGGATCCTGCGAACGGTTGTAGAAATCGCTGCCGGCCATCCAATGCCCGGGTTTCAATTCCCCGAAGACGATGGAATCAAAAAATTGTCCTTCTGGCGTGTCGAGACCGATGACGCCGCCGCCATGCTGGTTGAGATTGGCCAGCGAACACCATGCTTCTAACGTCTTCTCGTGTATATCACGATCCAGCGGTACGGTTCTCATATTTGCCGAGACGCCATCAAGAATCAGCCGACCATTGCGAATCACGGCACCACTGAGCAGCTCACCGTGATGCCCCCCCATGCTGTCGCGCGCGTCCGATTCAAAAGTCCAGCGAGCAGCGGGAGTTGGCAGTGCTCCACTGGCCTGTGCATCATTGGCCTGTGCATCGCGACTCCGGAGAACCGCAGCACGAGCCGGATCTTCGATGGCCGCGATGCCGTCGCGAAGACGCCGCAGTCGATCGCTCGCGTCCGCGATTTGGGCCTCACGCTCAGTCTCTTCCTGCAAACGAGCGCCCATCGATGAAGCTGCCTCCAGCCAAGCGGTCGCCAGTCCGGCCCGAAGCGTCTGCTTTAACTGAACCAGCTCAGTGCGGTGCCTGTCGAGCAACTCGGGCGAGTCGATCAACACCTGTCCCGGTTGGCAACTCGCGAAAATGCCATAAAGCGCGTAGAAGTCTTCCTGACTGATCGGGTCGAACTTGTGATTGTGACACCGCGCACAAGAGACAGTCATGCCGAGGAACGCTTTCGAATAAACGTCGATCTGGTTGTCGACCACCTTCACCTGATCGTCGAGAGCATCGACCGGTACGTAGCCGAGTTCCGTCATTCGCAGGTGAGCGGCTCCAATCGCAGATTCGTTGAATTTCTCCGTCACGTTCCAGCGTGGTTCAGGTAATACGTCGCCCGCCAGATGCTCACGCACAAGCTGGTCGTATGGCACGTCGTTATTGAACGCGCGAATCAAATAGTCACGGTAGCGATAGGCGTTCGGCAGTTCAGGATCTCCCTGACTGCCATGTGATTCGCAATATCGAACGAGGTCCATCCAATGCCTCGCCCAGCGTTCGCCAAATCGAGGCGAATCAAGCAGTCGATCGACAACGGCTGCGTACGCGGACGGCGAGCGATCTGCGACAAACGCACGGACTTCCTCAGGGCTCGGCGGCAATCCGGTTAGTGTATACGTGACCCGACGAAGCAACGCCTGTCGATCGGCCAATTGGGCGGGAGACAATTCTTGCTGTTCCATGGCCGCCAGAAGAAATTGATCGACCGGGTGCGACGACCAGTCGGCATCTCGCGTGCTCGGAATTTCGCGTTTCACTATCGGTTGAAGACTCCACCATTTCATTCTTCGTGCGAACACCGCCTCCCACGACGTCTCCTTCGCGATCTCTTCCGCTGTCGGTGGTTGATCGCGTGGATCAGCAGCCCCCATCGCAATCCACTTCTCGAAGTCCGCAATGATTCGATCGTCAAGCTTCGCACCATCCTGAGGCATCTTCATGTCCGGGACTTCATGTCGGAGAGCGGCCAACAAACGACTCTCAGCCGGCTTCCCTGGCACCACAATCGTGCCTCCATCGCCTCCCTTGAGCACCCCGGCCCGATGATCGAGCGCGAGCGAACCGTCTGCCGTCGTCGCCGAGTTGTGGCACGAATAACACTGCTCAACCAGTACTGGCCGAATACGCGTCTCAAAAAACTCAATCTGTGCGGCGTCAAACTCCTCTGCGACGCAATGACTGCACGCGACGACAGCCAGGAAGACAGGCAATATGAATGATCGTCTGTGTTGTCGCATGGGTAACCTGCGTGTTGACGTTTTTTTTACGCGATGATTTCATCGATCGGGTGACCATAGTCGACTTCCAGTCGTTTGCGGCCGGGGACGGCGAGCCGCCGCGGGTCGAGGCCGAGTTGTTTCATGACGGTGCCACTAATATCGGTGACGTAGTGGCGATCGTCAAGCGTGTGGAAGCCGAGTTCATCGGATGCTCCTTGGACTGTCCCGTCTTTGATTCCGCCTCCAGCCATCCAGACTGAAAAGCCGAAGTTGTGGTGACCTCGCCCGTTTGAACCCTGACCGCCGGGAGTCCGTCCGAATTCTGATCCCCAGACCACGGGCGTTTCGTCGAGGAGGCTTCGCTGCTTGAGATCTTTCAGGAGCCCCGCGATGGGCTGGTCAATCTGCTGGCAATTCTTGGCGTGATTTGTTTGCAGGTTGCTGTGAGCATCCCAAGCCCCCGCCCCGCCACCGCCGTGATAAACCTGCACAAACCGCACGCCGCGTTCGACCAGTCGCCGGGCGGTCAGGCATAGCTGCCCGAATGACTGAGTCGGACCACCAGTCGTGCCGTACAGCTGGTGCGTTGCCGCCGTCTCGCCCGCCGAGTTCACGACATCCGGAACTGCCGTCTGCATTCGAAACGCCAGCTCGTACGACTTGATCCGAGCAGCCAATGCGGAATCGTTCGGGTTCTCGTCAGCTGTCAAACGGTTTAGCCGACCGAGCAGTTGTTGCGATTTCAAACGCTCGGCCGAGCCAGCACCTTCGGTAGGAATCGCAAAGGGCAACGGGTTTTTCGGGTCGACCGACAGGGTGACTCCGTCGTGTTCGGGGCCGAGATAGTCGGCTCCTTCCGTTCCCTTGCTGCCGCAGCAGTCTCTGATCTTGTTCCCCATAACGATGAACTGCGGCAGGCTGTCGTTCAGCGAACCGAGCCCATAGTGCCCCCAGGATTCGATCGTCGGGAAGAATCCATCGAAGCGATTTCGCCCCGTGTGAAATTGGAGCTGAGCGTCGTGGTTGCTCGCGGTCGTCCACATCGACCGAACGATCGCCATGTCGTCGACGCACTCGGACAGGTGCGGCAGCCAGTCACTGACCTCGATGCCGCGTTCGCTGTGTTTTCGATAACCGACCTGCAGCGGATACAGCTTGTCATAGATTTTCCCGTTGGCGTCGCCCTTCACCAGCTCGATGCGATTTTTAATATACGGCGATTCCAGCACGCTGCCGAACGGTGTCTGCGGGATTGTCTTCCCGCCGTATTTGGTCAGCTCGGGCTTAGGATCGAATGTCTCGACCTGGCTAACGCCTCCGGCCATGAATAGCCAGATCACGCTTTTCGCCTTCGGAGCAAAATGGGCGAGGCCATCCGGCGGAGCCCAGTCAGACTCGGCACCAATGCCATCCCGCTGGAGCATCGCACCCCAAGCCAGTGAGGCGAATTCGTTTCCCATGTGGAAAGGAATTGTCATCGGGGTCTTGCGAGGTTTTTCATTGGGTCCTCGTCATCGAATCGTGACAAAGTCGTTGTGGTTCAGCAGCAGCAGCAGCGCGAGCTGACGTCGAGCCTCAGCGCTGCCTTTGAACTCTGTGAGAAACTGAGTGCACTCGGCCTGTTCATCCGGAGCAGGCGCGCGGCCGAGTACGTGTTTGAACAAAGTTTTGACTAGCTCGCTGTCATTAAGTGTGCCGTGACCTTCCTGGATCTTTCGAGCCTGTCCGGCGGCAAGCGGGCTGTTGAACATCGCGACCGTCTGTTGCGGAGCGACCCTCGTTTTTCGTGGGTAGCATTGGTTGACCTTGGCTCAGTCGAACAGGCTGAGAAAGTTATCTGTCGTTCCTTGTCCTGGCGGAAGTACAGGCTGCGGCGGAGCACGGTTTGCCGCCGAGTGTGCTCGACGGGCGGGCCGCCCATCGTCAGGTCCAGGCTGCCGCCCGGCGTCAGCACGCTGTCACGCACGACTTCAGCTTCCCTCCGGCCAGCGTTCATTTGCCACAGCGTGTGATGGTCCGGATCGGCCGCCCGCGTCGCGGCCGAAGATTCACTGGATGAAAAACTCTGTCGATAGACGCCGGACATGACGATCCGCTTGTGAAGTTTCTTTAGGCTCCAGACATCTTCCATGAACTGCACGGCCAGCCAGTCGAACAGCGCTGCGTGACGCGGTTTCTCAGAACGCAGTCCGAAATCGAAAGTGCGTTCCAGAAGTGGCGCGTCGAAGTGGCGCAGCGAAACGTGATTGACGAGGACTTGCGCGGCGAGCGGATTCTGCCGATCCGTGATCCATCGGGCAAGAGCGAATCGCCGGCCGGAACTTGTTTTTGGATACTGCGTCGCGAGTGCTGCGTACTGGCTTGAGCCACTGTTTAGTTCTCCTTGTGGATCCGCCAGCTTCTTCTGCGAATCGGCGAGCTGTTTTTACGCGGCTTGAAGGTCCGTTCTTGCTTTGGCGCGAGCGGCCGCGGGGGAGGTTTCCTGCGTCTGCCGAGCCTGCGAGATCTTCATCTGTGCTGCGACTCGTATCTCAGATTCCACTAGCATCACCCGCGATTCCTTTGATTGAACGGTGATGTCCATGCTGTGGTTTTGGCGTCAATGATGCCCGGCAACTCTTGGTCGAGTCTCTGGCGGTCACAAACTATACGAACCGATTCAGATTTGCCGCTGACGTGGCGAAGTGTTGTTTGAGCTGCTTAGCTGATAGTTGCGATAGACTCGAGCAACGGTATTGCTGTTGATGCCAAGTTCGACGGCCAGCGATCGGACAGCGGGTATTGAATTACCGCGAGCAATCGTGCCGATGTGGATCAGCAAACGGAATTGTTCTTCCATCTGCCTTTAGAAAGGAATGCCGGATTCTTTGTTCAGGCGAACGGGAATGGCCATGCGTTAATGTCTGAGCGAGGCAGGTTGAAAGCGATGTTGGAGTGTTTAGCGTGCTTGTGGACTGGTGATTGAGGTTTGCTATGGATTGGGTGAGATTTGAACATTGAAGCGGGGCAAAGGCCAGAAGTGTCCGCGTCCATGACTCTGTGGGGGCGTCTGGCAGAAGTGGTGCAGCCGGGCAGTTACGGAATAGATTCCGCAGCGAAACTCGTAAAGAATTTCGGCGCCCGAAGCAATTCGAAAGTCTGGACGACGTTCGCTGCGAGACTACGGCTCTGCTTAGAAGCGGACTTCGAGGGCGACTGATGGACCGCTGAGAGCCACGTTGCTGCCGATGCCGAAGAAGTCGTCGGCAATCGTGTCGTTAAGCCAGAATTGCGTTTCCCACGCAGCCTTGACCCGTAGCTGTGCTTTGGTGTTCGTCGGCACGGTCCACGCAATACCCATTTGGTGATCAATCACCTGAGCGATTTCGTCCTCAATGGAACCATAAGCGAGACCTGAGACAGGTTGTCCGTTATGGATTTCGCCCAACAGCAATGAGCCTCGCAGACTTCCGAAGAGTGTCAGTCCTGAGTTGCCCAGTTTGCGACGTCCGTCAATCGATGCCGTGGCACCGATACCTTCGAATGTCAGCTGGCCGGGGAAGATAACCACGCCATCACCGTTGATGCCCAGATATCCGTAGCGAACACCACCGGAAACGCCCAGATCCCAGTTGCGGAAACTGTTTTTTAGAGTCACTTCTGCGTCAATCACATCCATTTTTAGGCCGACGCTGCCACCACCGAAAGTGCTGGCAATGTCGTTGCCGTGGTTGAATGAGAAATACTGTCCTCGAAATCCAAGTCCACTGTCGCTTTCGTAGCCCAGCTTCAGGCGCGTGGCTGTGCCGTAAGAAGGGTCCAGCCATTTTCCTCCGGTAGATGTGGCACTGCTGCGCGCCCCACTTAGATAAGGTCGCAGGAAGCTGGCTTCTGCTTCGAAGAATAGTCCACCAGTTCCAACAGACTGACATTGAAGCTGATGGTTCAGAGTTCCCAGTACATCGGGGCATTGCTTGTTTTGGTTCTGCTGCAACCACAGAACCTGATTTTCCAGAGAATTGATTCTGGCTTTCAAAGCGTCATTGGAAGTTTCTTCCGAAAGCGGCTGCGCGCCGACGGGGCCATCCAGAATGAGGCTGTCCAGAACTGGGCCTGTAACCACTGGGGCATCATAGCTGTGCTCTGTGATTAACTGAGTGGCGGGTTCTTCACCGCTGCAGAGCGTTGTCGTTAGAACAACAGCTGCCGTCAGGCAAAACATGGCAGAACGTCGAATTGACATTTCGTGTATCCTCACGACGAAAAACATATGGCATGTGTTCAACCATCGTTTCGCTGTTGCAGAGGCAGCTATGATTCGTCCATCGCGATGTTGAAAAGATTTTATGACTCAGATTGTGGGCTGGGGTACCCCTGATGTGCGCGAATGGCCCCAAACTTCGTCTCATCAGAATGAGACGGACTACACTGCTGTAATCGGCCACCTGTTTGCCGCAGTTGACGATTCTGGTTTTGGGATCTTGAGATCGGAATAATCATGACGATACCAACGTGATTGTGGGGGGCATTCGGTTTGGGGCGATTGATTCAGTTGAATCACCTGCAGGTATTTCAGCGTGTGAACGACTGGTGGGTTTCGAAACGGGTTTTCTGGAAGCGACCGGGGTTGGCTGCTGTTCGATGTGGGAGCGGCGTCGTTCTGAGCGTGCCGCATCAGATTCCGCTGTTTCGAAGGCCTCCGATTTGCAAGTCGCCGGTGTTCTTGATCCGTTGGGGCTGGTTACGGGTAGAGTTCGCCGGCACTTTTTCCGGATCGTCTTGCCATGATCGCCGTTGGTTCACAAAACAAATAGACCATATCGCCTGAAGAACATCATTGCTGCTTTCAATGTGTGATCGTTGAAAGCAGCAGCCACACGCTGCGTGGCTGCTGTTGTTTCAACGGAATTGAGGCAAGACGAATCGAACGGTTTGATTGCTGAAATTAACCGTCCAACAGGTCGTCCATGAAGTGGTCTTCTGAGAACAGGTATTGCATTGCCAGGTCTTCGGTTTCCATGTCTTTTTGTGTTTTATGAATATCTGAATGTCGGTCATGCAGTGTGTGAATCGGTTCCAGAGTTGACTTCATCACTTCTGGCTCAGCATCGTGATTCAGTCCCAACAGATGGCCCAGTTCGTGAGTCAGAACACTGTTGAGGCTGAAGCGACCATTTTCATCATCGGGCGTTGTCCAGCCAAATCCGGCAGCCGTTCTGTCCAGGTAAATGGTGTTGTTTGAAGCCAGGCCAAGCGTCTTTTCCGGCAGGTCAGTCACGACAACGTTTACGTTGCGAACTGCTGCGAGTGCTTCCTGGCTGACTCCCTGGTTTTCCCAGAACACGATGGCGGCTTCGAGGGCCGCCTTGGTATCGTCGTGATCGATTTCCGTTGCGATAGCGTGAACGGGTTCCGCATTTGGTGCGGCCAGCAACGTTGTTGCGACAGATTCGATTCGAACTGCATCGGCGATCACAAAGGCGTTGGCCGCATTTGTGAGCGTGACTTTAAGAGTTGTGCCGGTAACGTCAATGGTTGCGATGTTTTCCCACGCTGATCCCGCATCTGTCAGATCATTGGGAGCAACTTTCTGGTTGAGCTGCGCCTGACCAACAACTTTGGTGCCATCATAGATGGTGAACGGTGCATCTGTGGCTCGATTTGCATGAGCCACCCAGGTTGTGGAGACTTTGTATCGGCCTGGAGTTACAGCGAACGTCCATGTTGAAACGGAAGATCCGCTTCCAGCCGCTGCATAGCCCAGATCCGACTTGTGTCCAGTTCCGAACGCAGTGAATCCGTTGGCCTGATGCCCTGCTTCTCCGTTGTCGACGATCTTCACGACTCCGGGTGTTGTCACTGGTGGGGCAGTAGCTGGTGTTGTAGTAACTGGTGGTGTGGTAACCGGTGGTGTGGTAACCGGTGGTGTGGTGACTGGTATGGTAGTAACTGGAGGTGTTGTGGTGCCGACAGATTCGATTCGCACGGCATCGGCGATCACAAAGGCATTGGCCGCATTTGTGAGTGTGACTTTAAGTGTTGTGCCAGTCACAGTAACGGTGGCAAGATTTCCCCATGACGAACCGGCATCTGTGAAGTCGTTTGGAGCCAATTTTTGGTTGACATCTGTCTGGCTGACCACTGTGCTGCCATCGTAAACCGCGTACGGTGCATCGGTTGCTCGATTGGCGTGAGGTGTCCAGGTGGCTGAAACCTTGTACGTTCCCGGTGTGACGGTGAATGTCCATGTGGAGACAGACCGCCCTGAACCCGCAGCCGCGTACAACAGGTCAGACTTGTGTCCGGCAGCAAAGGATGTGAAGCCTGTGGCCGTGTGACCGCTGTCTCCATTGTCGATGATCGACACAACCGGTGTAGTTGGCGGTGTAGTTGGCGGTGTAGTTGGCGGAGTAGTTGGCGGTGTTGTTGGCGGTGTTGTTGGCGTTGGCGGTGGCGTGGTTACGGGTGGCGTAACGGCGTTTGTCGATTCAATTCGAATCGCGTCGGCGATAACGAACGAATTGGCAGCGTTGGTTAGTTTGACCGTCAGTTTGTTGCCCGTGATCGTAACGGTTGCCACGTCTTCCCATGCGGCTCCAGCAGCGTTGAAGTCGTTCGGACTAACCTTTTGATTGATGCCCTTTTGGCCGACGACGGTGTTGCCATCGTAGATCGTAAACGGAGCATCTGTAGCTCGGTTGGCGTGAGCAATCCATGTTGCCGAGACCTTGTAAGTTCCCGGTGCCACGCTGAACGTCCATGTTGAAACCGAAGACCCATTTCCAGCAGCCGCATAGCCAAGGTCCGACTTATATCCGGCACCGAACGCCTGGTAGCCGTTGGATGTGTGGCCGATTTCTCCATTGTCGATGATTTGAACCAAAGGAGTTGTTGTGGCCGGGGGAGTTGTTGGTGGTGGAGTTGTTGGTGGAGTTGTGGCCGGGGGAGTTGTTGCTGGTGGAGTCGTTGCTGGTGGTGTTGTTGAAGTTCCCACGGCTTCGATTCGAATCGCATCGGCGATGACGAACGCGTTGGCGGCGTTGGTCAGTTTTACGGTCAGTGTCGTTCCGGTGATGTCAACGGTAACGATGTCTTCCCAGGCCGTTCCGGATTCTGTGAAGTCGTTCGGAGCCACCTTTTGATTGACGTCTCTTTGGCCAGCAACCGTTGATCCATCGTAAACCGTCAACGGAGCATCGGTGGCTCGGTTTGCGTGAGGGACCCATGTTGCCGACACTTTATAGCGTCCCGAAACAACAGTGAACGTCCAGGTGGATGTTGCTGTTGAATTGCCCGCGGCGGCGTAACCAAGGTCTGACTTATAGCCAGCTCGGAAGTTGGTGAAACCGGTAGACGTATGTCCGCTGTCTCCATTGTCGATGATGCGAACGAATGGTGCGGCAGGCGGTGTGGGTGTGTCGACAGGTGGAGTCACCACAGGCATTGGCAGAGCCACGTAGGTTCCGTTAATGTTTTCCGGGCCACCCAGTGTCTGGAATCTGGTGTTTTCCGGAATATTTGGTCCGGCTGCATAAGGGTCACGCAGGGCGGCTTGCTGATCGCGGTAAATTTCACCGTTGTCAATGATTGCCAGTTCACCATTCGGTTCAGTTGTTCGGAACAGTGGATCAGCACCTTCGCCGTATCCCAGCTTTGTCAGGAAGTCGACAATGGACGGTGTTGAGTGTGTAATGACCGTTGGGGGTGCTGAAGGATTAGCGATCTCAGAGAAAAGATGTCTGACCGGGAAGACGTACGTGTTGTACGTCTTGATCCAGTCGAACGCTCGATCGGCTCCTGTGTTGCCGATGATCACGTCGCGTTCTGTGCCGCCGAACATGAAGTCGGCATCGTTGAACGGGCCAACGTCTGGAACATTGTTCAGCCCGCCGTTGGTGTCGAGATTGTCGTCGCCGTTCAGCAGGTCGTCGCCTTCCCCACCGAACATGCGGTCGTTCATGGTTCCGCCGACTAGCCAGTCGTTGCCGGTGTCGCCAAACAGTCTGTCTTTTCCGTCGTCGATCTTTGTTCCGCTTCCGTCAACCGCGTCGAAGTTCAGCAGGAAGCCGTGGATTTTCGACAACGCATCATGCGTGTTGAAGTCAGCGAACCTGCCGGTCGTGCTGCGGTATGGCAGCGGTGGAACATTGCCCTGTGGAGTTGTTGTGTAGAATGCAGCCAAAGCTTCAGCACCAGACATTGCGTCGTCGCCGGCTCCACCGTGCAGGAAGTCGTCGCCCAGTCCACCGTAGATGGTGTCGTTGCCGCCGAGTTCGAACGGATGCAGAGTTGCCGATTTGTGAAGTGTGTTGGTGATGTAGATATAAGCCGACGTTGTCTGGTTGCCCTGTGGTACCAGGTATTGCTGCAGGTTGGCCACGTTCAGGCCGTACAGGATTTCTGTCTGTCCGTTGCGGCTGGTGGAAATGATGCCGTCGTCACCCAGAATTCCGTCTTCTCCGGCACCGCCGAAGATTCGGTCGTTGCCGTTGCCGCCGAACAGATCGTCGTCCTGTCCGTCTCCGAACAGTACATCATTGCCCGTCATGCCGTGAACCACGTCGTCGCCGGATTCGCCGCGAATGACGTCATCGTTGCCGATGTCGTTGCTGTCGTCTCCCGGTGTGTAGTCCAGCAAATCGATGGCTCGTGGAATCACAGAAGCCGTTGTGCTGTAGTTGTCGTAGGTGAAGTGCAGATACTGGTTGCCGTTGGTTAGCCGGTAAATGTTAGCGTTGTCGCCGACAATGTAGTCTGCGTCGCGAGCGTGACCTTCTGCAGACAGGTCTCCTTGATCGTTGCGAGCAATATGAGTACCGGAGCCTCCGAAGATGCTGTCGGAACCATCAGGTCGCTGATTGACCGTTGTTAGGCTGTACAGGTTAGAGCTGCCACCGATGATGTCGTCCTGACCCAGGTTGCCGAAGATCAGATCGTCGCCGCCGTTACCTTCAATATAGTCATCTCCGTCTCGACCAACACCAGCGAAGTCGTCGATTGAAACCTGAGTGTTACGAATGTCGTTGGTGATTGTTCCGACTTCGTCCAGTAGAGTACCGTCGCCCATAATAGCGTCGTCGCCCAGTTGGCCGAAGATCACGTCATCTTCGGCTCCACCGGCAATTTGATCGTTGCCGAAGGTGCCAGCCGCTGGTGTTGTGCTGTGGTCGCACAGTTCCACGTCTCGTTTTGGCACGGTGTCAGGATCGGTTACGGCGGCGGCGTTCACAAGTGGAGTGCCATTTGCCGCGTAGATTGCCGTTCCGGAAAGTGTGCGGAAGCGAGGATCGGTGGTGCGTGGGTTTCGCAGTATTGTAGCATTGTCGCCGGTGATGACGTCAAAGCCAGCTCCCCCATCAATAATGTCGCTGCCATCGTGACCGCCTGCAACTGTGTGGCCGCCAATGATGTCGTCGTTGCCCAGGTCGCCAACGATAATGTCGTCGCCTTGACCGCCGATGGCAATGTCGTCTCCGGCACCAGCCAGAATGGTATCGTTGCCGCCAAGATCTGCGGTTTTCGTGGCGATGGACTTGAAGGTGAACGAATCGCTAAGAGCATTCAATGGAAGCTGTTGCAGATCGATGGCCCCTTCAATTTCGCCGTTGTCGCCGAAGATTAAATCGTCACCGGATCCGGAAGTGACATGGTCAGCCCCAGTTCCAGCAATGATAAGGTCGTTGCCGGCCCCGGTTTTAATTATGTCTTCGTCGCCGATTGTCACGTCTAAAGATCGCAGTTCTCGAACAACGTTAGCGGCGTCGATGATTGCCTGGCCGTTGTCGCCCATGACGATGTTGTCGCCGTTGGCGATTGTGATGATGTCTTTGTCGGTTCCGCCAAAGACGATGTCGTTACCATTACCCGTGGTGATACTGTCTGTGCCGCCGTCGGCTGGATTCAACGTTGTTACCTGAACGACTTGACCCGCGTTATTGATTTCAACCTGACCACCATCACCGGCGACAACGTTGTTGCCGCCCGCGATGTTGATGTTGTCGTTTGCGAATCCACCAAGAACAATGTCGTTGCCGGAACCGGCCGTGATGGTGTCGTCGCTGCCGCTTGTCGATGCGACAGTCTTAATGTTGGTGTATTGCCCCAGCCCGTTCAACACGATGCTGCCGTGGTCTCCGATGGCCACGTTGTTGCCTTCGCCAACATTGATGTTGTCTTTGCCAGATCCGCCAATAGCGATATCGTGGCCGCTGCCGGTGGTGATTTGGTCGTTGTCGCCGATGGTGGCGTCTGTGCTGTCGATTGCCAGCAGCAGGCCCGCCGCGTTTAGAGTGACAAAGCCATTGTCGCCCAGGATGATGTTGTCTCCGCCGGTCACCGTGATGCCGTCTTTGCCAGCACCACCCAGCACAACGTTGTCACCGTCGCCCGCCTGTATCGCGTCGTCACCACCGATTGAAGCGTCACGAGTGACAACGATCTCTGACAAATATGCAGTGCCGCTTGTCTGTTGCAGAGGAACATCGAGTGGTGTCAGGTCCACGGCTTCAGGGGCCAGCACGCTGCGTTCGGCGATCCCGGTACCGAGTCGCATAACAAGCGTCCCGTTGGCATCGCGATAGTCAACACGGCCACGGTCACCGAATACGATGTCGTTCCCCGAACCGGTTGTGATACTGTCCTGACCGTCACCGCCAAAAACAATCAGTGACAGCGTCGATGTTGAGCCGTCGACGGTGTCGTTGCCGTCTTCGGTGTTCAGCGCGAAGAAACCGTCGCTGCCATGCTGCAGATCAATAGTGACATGATCGCTGCCGCCACCGGTATTAAGCACCGTCAGGGTGCGAAAATCGACACGGCTCATTGTGCTTTCGACTGCGAAAGTGTCACTACCGCTGCCGAGCGAGATTTCGAGGTTTTCGACCGTGTCGTAGACGATCTTGCCGGTCATACCGAGACCCGTGAGTTCGGTCGTGGTCAACGTGCCGGTGTTGGCAACCGTGTCTGCGGTGTCATCGATGTTCAGGCTATCAACGCCACCTTGACCGCTGATCGTGAGGATCGAACCGATCGCGTTTAAATTGCCGCCGATGGCCGGGGCCACACTGCCGACGTTGATCGTGTCGGCAGCAGCGCCGGTGTTCACGGTCGTGTCGGCAGTAATCCCGCGGACGTTGAAGGTGTCGTCGCCGCTGCCGAGACTGATCTTCAGTGCTTCGACCGTGTCGTAGACGACCTTGCCGGTCATACCGAGACCCGTGAGTTCGGTCGCGGTCAACGTGCCGGTGTTGGCAACCGTGTCTGCGGTGTCATCGATGTTCAGGCTATCAACGCCACCTTGACCGCTGATCGTGAGGATGGCGCCGATAGCATTCACGTTGCCGCCGATGGCCGGGGCCAAGCTGCCGACGTTGATCGTGTCGGCATCATCGCCGGTGTTCACGGTCGTGTCGGCAGTAATCCCGCGGACGTCGACGGTGTCGTCGCCAGCGTTTGTGTTGATCGTCGTGTTGCCGGCGTGCGTGCTATTCACCGTGAAGGTGTCGTGGCCGCTGCCGAGACTGATCTTCAGTGCTTCGACCGTGTCATAGACGACCTTGCCGGTCATACCGAGACCCGTGAGTTCGGTCGCGGTCAACGTGCCGGTGTTGGCAACCGTGTCTGCGGTGTCATCGATGTTCAGGCTATCAACGCCACCTTGGCCGCTGATCGTGAGGATGGCGCCGATCGCGTTCACGTTGCCGCCGATGGCCGGGGCCAAGCTGCCGACGTTGATCGTGTCGGCATCATCGCCGGTGTTCACGGTCGTGTCGGCAGTAATCCCGCGGACGTTGACGGTGTCGTCGCCAGCGTTTGTGTTGATCGTCGTGTTGCCGGCGTGCGTGCTATTCACCGTGAAAGTGTCACTACCGCTGCCGAGCGAGATTTCGAGGTTTTCGACCGTGTCGTAGACGATCTTGCCGGTCATACCGAGACCCGTGAGTTCGGTCGCGGTCAACGTGCCGGTGTTGGCAACCGTGTCTGCGGTGTCATCGATGTTCAGGCTATCAACGCCACCTTGACCGCTGATCGTGAGGATCGAACCGATCGCGTTTAAATTGCCGCCGATGGCCGGGGCCACACTGCCGACCGAGAACGTATCGTCGGCGTCTCCGCCGACCACCATCGTTGTACTGCCCGCCAGCGTGCTCACAATCGCGTAACTGCCGTTGGAATAAATTCCACCCTTTATGAGGATGCCGTCATTGGACGCGCCGTTGGTGAAGCTGCCGCCGGTCGCCGCGTAGTCGATCTGGGCGGTTCCGTTCGACAGTCCGGAGATGGTCGTGCTGGAAATGACAACCGCCTCCGCAGCCGCGGATTCCGAGTCGTCGACAACGAGCCGATTGGCAGTTCCCGCACCGGCTTCGATCGTCAGGTGACCGGCGATCCCGGCAGTGTCGCCATTGTTTGAGACAGTAAACACGTCGTCCCCAGCACCGCCCACGATTTTCGTGGTGTTGACCGCGAGCGTGCTCTGGATGTTGAAGATCGAGGCCTTGCTGTTACTTCCTTTGATCAAGATGCCATCGTTCGTCAGCCCGTTGGTGAAACTGCCGCCAGTCGCCGCGAAGTTGATCGACTGCGGAGCCAGTCCGGTGATGCCGAAAGTGTCCACCGAGACGGTCTTGGAGATCTGGTCGGTGGAGTCGTCGACGAGAAGACTATTTGCCGATCCCGTGCCGGCGTCGATCAATAGTTGGCCGTTGATTGACTGAACGTTGCCGGCCAGACCGGTGCCGGCCGACGAGGAGACAATGATGCTGTCATCGCCGCCACCTGTCGCCACGTTGGTTGACGTGCCGAGCGCCGTCCCCTGAATCTTGACGATGTCCGCTGCAGCACCGGTCTGCAACAAGAGTGTATTGAAAGCGTTGTAAGTCAGTTGCTCATCCGCGCCGACCGACAATCCGGTCGCCGTGAGCGTCAGGTCGACAGCATCGTCGCCAAAATTGACAGCCAGCGAATCGTTCGAGCCCGTTCCGCCATCGACGATGATCGCGGGTGTGCCGACGAAGAATGGCGACGGCAGGATTGGCGCGTTCAGCGTGATGCTGTCGTTGCCGCCCTCGCCAAGCAGCGTGAGCGACTTCGTGACTGCCGCTGCGGTCACCGTGATGATGTCGTCACTCTCCCCGCCGGCCACTGTCAGACTCTCGACGTTGGTCAGGTCAATCTGCGTGTTACCAAACGTCACCGTCGAGCCGTTGACATCAATCGTGTCCGCCCCTGCTGTGCCGTTGACGATGACGCTGTCGCTTGCCGATGGAGCGCCCGCGTCGATCGTGATGGTCGTCGCGGCTCCCTCCTGCAGGTTGATTGTCACGACGTCGTCGTCGTTGCCGGTCGACACGTTGATCACTGTCGGGAAGTTGGCCGCCGCCTGATTGATGATGATGTCGTCAAGACCGTCGCCAAGATCGAGTGAAAGCGTGTCGATGTTGCTGTATGTCGTCGACATCGCATTGCGGGCGATGGTCGTCGCGTCGACGACCACGCTGTCCGCGTCAACGCCGAACGTGATGGCAAGCTGGTCACCGCCGCCGCCGCCGTCGATGGTGCCGGTGACATTGCCGTCCGCTGAAAGCAGGAATGTGTCACGGCCGCCACCGCCGGTGAGGTTCTCGAACGAACCGAAGGTGATCCCACCACCAACATTGCCGACGCCTCCTGCTGTCAGGTCCCAAACATTGTCGGTGTTCGATCCGATCAGCGTGTCGACGCCGGCGCTGCCGATAAATTCGGAGATACCGATGACGGTACCGTTGACGCCGGTCGCTGTGCCAGTTTCCAGACTGACCGTCACGCCGGTCGTCCAGCCGGAATAATCCAGTCTGTCACGTCCGCCGCCGCCCGCGATGCTGCCCGTTACGCTGGCCGTATCATCAGCGAACGCAAACGTATCGTCGCCCGCGCCGCCAACGAGGTTACCGAAGCCAGTGAACGTTACCGCCGGGTTGGTGCCGTCGATTTGGCCCGCGTCGGTGCCGGTAATCTGCCAGGTTCTGCCTGCGGCGGGGCCGATGAGTGTGTTGCCCCCACTGGCACCACCGATGAGCGTCAGCTTCTTGAGCGTCGGGAGGAACGCGTCGATGATGATACGCTGGCCGCCCCCGCTGCCGCCATCGAGAGTCAACTCGACCACGTCGGTGAGATCGATCGTTTCGCGGCCGATCCGCAGGAACGATCCGTCGATGCGAATATCACTCCCCAGCGAGATGTCGATCGTTACCTTCTCAGGAACCGCCACCAGAATTTTCATGCTGATGTTTTCGATCGTGGCGTCATCACGCACAGACGACCTTGGCACGGTAACACCGATGTTCAGCGTGTCGCTCTCCGCGGGGGGTTGCGACCCGCTGTCGCTGACTTGGATATTGGTCGCGCTGACGCCATCGTAGATTTCGATGCTGTCTGAGCCACCAGCGCCGTCCATAAACACAGTCGGGGCGCTTGAGTCGACAAGCTCGATCGTGTCGTTCCCACCGCTGCCGCCGATTCGCAAGACCTCGTATTGCTCATACTCGACTGCGATGTTGTTGATGAGGGCGGTGAACGTCCTGATTGTGATCGTGTCCGCGTTATCGGTTCCCAGCAACGTCAACTGGTCGACGTCGCCAACCCCGGTACCGGTGTCGGTGATGCGGATCATGCCGCTTGCAGCGATCCCGGCATCGATTGTGACCTCGTCGCTACCTTCGCGACCGTCGACGTTGACCGACCCGGTCCAGCCGCTGACGTCGATCCGGTTGGCGGCGGCGCCACCAAACAGACTGGCGTCCGTCACATGGACCAGATCGATCCGACCGCTTCGGGCGATCAGCGCGGTGTCCGAAAGCCTCCAATCGGCGTCGGCGTCAGCCACGAGTGTGTTGAGGCCCGTCCCGCCGTCGTACCGCACCAGCCCGACAAGCTCCGTGTAGCCCGCTCCCGTAGGGATCGCGCTACCAGCCGCTGTGGTCCCGAAGTCACCGGTCGGGAGGAATCTGCCAGCTGCCTGTGGCACGAGGTTGACGGAGAGCGTCGTCAGCGTGTCATCGCCTTCGGCGGTATCGATTTCGAGGCTGACAAGCCCGTAGGCGGTCAGGCCGCCGCTTTGCAGCGTGATGGCATCGTTGGCAATACCGGTGGTGATCGTCATGCCACCAATGTCGAAGAAGTTGAACGACGACATCTGCTGGCCACCCACCGTGCCGGTGACCACGTTCGCGAGGGCGCCGTTCTTGAGCGCTGTCTGCGTCTCTGTCGTGGTCACGGTGACCGGCGGCGAAACCGTCCGCACGAACGCATAGCCTGCCCCCGGAGTGCCTTTCGCATTCAAGGCACGGCGACCGTCGAGTTGCGGAGCGCCGATCGACGCCCGAATCCCGCTGATGGCCACCGAATAGCCGACGTTATCGCCAGCCACCGCGTCGGAACCGGCCAGCGGATTCGCCAGTGTGTCCAGCGCCCAGACGCCGTTGTTCAGGCTGTAGGGCAGGGCCTCGCCCGCATCCACTTGGAGTTGTTGCAATGCATCGAACCGATTGCGGCCCGGGGCACCCACCACCGCCCGATCGCCATCGATCGCCACTGCGCTACCGAAGTGATCGGCATCGTCTCGAACCATGACGCCCTGAGTCTGCAAAGCAGAGGCGGTCTGCATCACCAGCCGCTGTTGCTGCGACCAGCTTCCGACATTGGACTCGAAAACATAGGCCGCACCGGAATAAGCCGAACCGGACTGACCAGGTTGGGAAATCACTCCCGGAGCACCCACGATTGCATGATTCCCACTGATATCAACGGCGGCGCCAAACTGGTCTCCAGTGCGTCCATCAGCCGCCACTATTTGATTGCCGGCTGTCCAGGCGGAGCCACTGCGAACATAGAGGAACGCACCACCCTTCCCAGAATTGTGTGTCGGAGCACCTACGATGAGCTCATCCCCATCGATCGCCACGGCTGCGCCAAAATTTCCATGTTGATTAGAGAGCGTCTGCATCAGCACCCAATCGCCGCCATTAAACGCGTAGACATACGACTTGTTCGCGGCCGCGGCGCCCACGATTGCGGTCGTGCCGTCGATGGCCACCGACGTGCCAAAGGTCATGCTGTCCGGCGCCGACAGTTCCTTGACCTGCTGCCACGCGTTCCCCACACGCCTGAAGAGAAATGCCCGTCCGCGGCCGTCATCGCCCGCCTTGGGTGCGCCGACGATCAAGGTGTCGCCGCTGATGCCAACGCCAGTGCCGAACTGGTCGCCAAGCCTGCCGCCTGTCGACTGGAGCACGGCCTGTGCTGTCAGTCCGTTGGTGTCTGTCGAAGGGATGTCAACATCCGTATAGACGAACACAGCCCCGCGGCCGTCGAAATCGCGAGCTCCGACCACGGTTGTGTTGCCGTCCATCGCGATTCCCGTACCGGCCTTGGCGGTCTGGACGCTGATGGCCGTGGTGGTACTGACGTCCGTGGTGGTCGCAGGAGTTGTAAGCGCTGCCCAGCCCGTCGCTCGCGGGCGGAAGGTGTACAGCAAGTTGGAAGCCCTCGTGCCGACGACGTAAACGCCCTCGCTGATGATCGCACCGGCGACGCCGAAGACCGGCGCTTGATCGAGCACCTCTTTATTCGTGGACTGATCGAATCTGTACGGGCGAAGGTCGATCGCTAACGCGGAAGGTGTCGCCGTCGAAACGTCATAAACAAAGACGTGATCCGCGCCTGGCACTCCCGCGAGCAGGCGGTTGCCCCGGGCCGCCAACGTGCTTGTAAATCCAAAACTTTGATTGTTGAAGCTCAAGGGATTAAATTCTGAACTTGACTTCAACGGCGAGTTGAAGCGTGTGAGTGATAAATTAGGGGTTGTGAATTGATTAATCCTGCCGAATCTATCGTTTATTTTGCCGAAGAGGCCAGAATCATTCTCCCCAGTATAAATTCTTGCCCCACTCGATCCGGACAGCCCAGACAGCATAGTGATCTTACTTTCAGGACCGAGCTCGACGGTTTTGTACGCCTCGCTTCGTAGCGGACTGCCCGAAAACGTCCCAGCTTTAGCCGTCCAGTTGCTTTTTAAAGCATCCGACAGATCGTAGATCGCCAGGCGGCCTTTGCCGGGCGCGGCGACGCTAACCTCATTGCCGACGATCGCCACGCTGGATCCCCACCCGGCATTGTTCAGACTCGTGTAACCGTTAGGGGTGTAGACCCTGCGGAGGCCCCGAGCTTCCCAATTCAAAAAATATGGATTGCCTGCAAAATCATTGGTTTGAAATTGCCTGAGCTGAACTGCGGAATAGGAGGAATTATGAATTGGGAAACTGGAATAACTCCCCTGGGCTCTGATCAATGAGTAGCCTGTATTCGTTCGCGAACCAGTCCAATCGATCCAGTCGAATACTCTGGCCGAGGAAGTATACTGAAACCCATTTATCCTTTGGCTACCGTACGTCTCCCAAGACTCGGTTGTTGAGAACGACTCTGGCAACGCATCGTCGTCGGGCATCAGAAGCTTTGTAGAAACAACATTAATCGCACCGTTAGTGGGGTTGATGCTGACTTTGTACGCGTACACCGCGCCGCTGTTCGTCAACGTAACCGTATGGGCGCCCAGTGACGACGGCTGATTATTCGACTTATAACTCACAGTCTGCTGAGGCGCACCGACGACCACTATGGTGCCACTGACAGCTACCGATGCACCAAAATTGCTTCCCACACTCGCATTGGTAAGCGTGACCGGCGTGCTGTTCCATGACTCGAGCACGCGGACGTAAAGATACGTCTTGTTGCTGCCGGGGGCGCCGATTACGAGCAAGTTGCCGTCGACCGCGATTGCCGCGCCGAATTGCCCTTGCGCTCCGTTCGCCACGGTGATCTGCTCAACCAAACGCCAGTGCAGCCCTTCGTTCGCATACACATCGACCACGCCGCTGCCGGGCGAACCCACAAAGAGCGTGCCTGAATTCGCATGGTAGGCGGTGTGAACGCCATATTGTGCGGACGGTTGACCGAACGGACCCGAGAGAATCTCGGCCGCTACCGGCTGCCCGTTCGTTCCGGTGGCGCCGGGGATGAACGTCCGGATCGCACCCGCGTCGAAGACATCGGTCACGACCGTCTGGCCGCTCGTACGTGTTTTATTGAAGCCCGGAATCCCCACGATGATCCGTCCGCCACCCACGGCAACGCTCGCACCGAAGCGATCGGCCGTGAGGTAGTCGGCGGAAACCGTCCCGCCCGAGGGAGTGGCACCTGTGGGCGTCTCCGCCGTGAGCCGGCCGGAACCGTTCGTGCCGCTGGCCCGCAGCCAGCTTGATCCGGTTGCCGAGCCCTGATCGGCCAGACTCGCGAACGCGTAAGCCGCTCCTTGGTCAGCAGAATCCCCATCGTAGCCGGGGACTCCCACCACAACCGTCGCGCCGCCAATATCGCCGTCGAGTGCCACTGCGTCACCGAACAGGTCGCCCGCCTTGCCCTCCAAAGCGGCAGCGGATCTCGGCAAACCGCCGTCGGCCGTGAGCCGCGCGACCCGCGTCCAGGCGTTGATACCACTGCTGTTGATCAAATCGAACACAAAGGCGCGGCCCTGATCGGTAATGGTCTCTTTAATACCGTCGCCGTTGGTGTCCTTGGCGTTATCCCACTTCGGAGCCCCGACCACGATCCGCTTTCCCACGATGGCGACGGAACTGCCAAACGCCTCAAACGGCTGTCGGTCGGAAGCGGTGAGGTGTCTCGTCTCTGGAGAGAAAAGCGTGTTATTGAATTGCAAGTACTTCTGGCTGTAGACAACCGCATCGCCGCCATTGTCCGACGTGGGCCGGCCGATAACCGCCCAACTTCCGGAGAAGGCCACGGCAGCGCCAAAATCACCGGTCCCGTTGATCTCTTGGCTCTGCTGCCACGCCCCGTCCGACAGGGTATAGACGTAGACGGTGTCCTTGCTGCCGCCGGGAGCGCCAACCATCGCGGTTGCGCCATCGATGGCCACGGCTTTCCCGAAGTTGTTGTTTGATTGCGCGTTGCTGGCTTTGAGCTTGGCCTGCTGCTTCCAGGCACCAGCGAGCGTCGGTCGAACGAACACGTAGGCCGCCCCGGAATCGGTGGCGGTGGCATCGTCGTACGGGGCACCGATGATCATTGTGTTGCCGGAGATGGCCACTGCAGCGCCAAATCCGCCGCCACCGCCTAGCCGACCGTCTTCTGGAGAAAGCTTCGCCTTTTCGACCCAGCCATTGTTGATCCAATCGTAGACGAGCACCGCGCCAAACGACGTGGCCGAGCCCTCAAGCTCGGCACCCACGACGAGTGTATTGCCGCTGATGGCCAATACCCTGCCGAGGTGCCGTGAATCCACGGCGTCGATCGCCGCGAGCTTCTGTTGCTGGGTCCATGCGACGACGCCGTCCACGGTGACCGTCTGCAGCACGAGACGGTCTAGATTAAGGTCGCTTACCTTCACGCTGCCCAGGTTGAGTTGAGCGGCGGCGGCAGTCGCCAGGAGCTGGAAATTGGGCAGGCCACTGACGACCAGCGGCTCGACGCCGTGCAGTGAGAAAGAGTTGTTGTTGATCGAAAGCGTGCCGGCATTGGCCTCGGTGCCGCTGAGGGTGTAGGTGCCTCCGCCAGTTCGGCCGTCGCCGGCTAGCTGGAATTTGTCGCCGGCAGAGCCGTGCAGGTCGCCGTTGAAAACGACGTTGAGCTGACTGACCGGGACCCCCGTCGTGAAGTCGACGTAGAGTAGGTCGTCACCGTCGCCACCGTTGAACGTCGCCACGTAGCCGCTCATGTCGGCTGCCCCACTCACGTTGAACGTGTCATTGCCTCCACCAGCATCCACCGCCACGTCAAAGTGGTAGGTGCCGTCGGTGAGCTGCACAATGTCGTCGCCGCTGCCGAGCGACGCGGCGATGATCTCCGCACCACGGGCACTGACATTCAGCGGGGCGGTCGTGATCCCGCTCTGGAGAACCACCGTCGCGTACTGGGAGTTCGCTGTCGCCGTCGGATTCTCGCCAAATGCAGCGGCGAACCGGGCCAGGAAATCTGCGTCAGGAGTGGCGGTGGTCTGGCCGGGGAAGAGCTGGCTGAAGCTCCGCGTCGCGAAGGCCAACGTCGTTGGAGAGCTCGCTGATGTGTCGAGGAACCGCACCGTGTCTCGGCCGCCCTGGGCATTGACGATCACCGGAATGCCACGCGAACCGGTCGCCGAGTTTGTGAGGTCGATCGCGAATCGGTCGAGCGAAAATCCGCCGAGAACTTCGCTGCCAAAGTTGACCTCGTCGGCGCCGGGGCCGCCGTTGACAACGAATGTCGAGTTCTTGCCGTTGATGCCCTGCTCGCGGTGGGTCGCGTGGATATCCACGACGTCATCTCCCAAGCCAACGCTCAGCACAAAATTGGCGATGCCGCGATAGGAAAGCACACCGGTGTTGCCCCAGCGGCTGACGGTCGTCGTATCGATCGGGCGAGTCGTATTGTTGAGCAGCGTGCGAGTGCCGGTGTCTGCATTATCCACCACGAAACGCTGGGCCGAGACTGTACTTTGATCGTTAACAAACAGCGTGTCACCCGACTCCGGAGAGGGGCTGTCGACCAGGAAATTCCCATGGAAGTTGGCGAGTGTTCCGACCGAGTTCTGGCCTGCCACCGTGCCGACGTACACCGTGTCGGAGCCACCGCCGGGGTTGAGAGTCACGCTCAGGCCGGCCGTCGTGGCGGGCACGTAGAACGTGTCATCGCTAACGCCAAGCAGGATCGAGATGCTGCTCGCAGAGGCGAACCGTACGGAGCCGGTCATGCCCAGCCCGGTCACGGTGTTGCCTGTGTAGGTGCCAACATTGGCCGATGGGTCGCCCGAATCGTTCAGCGTGATGGTATCAGCGCCGGAATCGCCAAAAAGCGAAAGTGCACCGGCGATGAAATCGACCCGGCCAGTCGAGCCGGAATGGAGACCGGTTGCCGTCGAGCCAACGACGAGCGTGTCGTTGCCGGAATCGCCGTACACCGTGCTCGTGCCATAGGCATACGTGCTGTCGATGGAGAAATAATCATCCCCGCCCTGCAAGTCCACGTTGACCTGTTCCGTGCTGCTGAAGACGCCGTCCGCGGGAGTGGACCCGGTGCCTCGGAGCGAGCCGAAATAGATGGCCCCGGGATAATCGGTCTGACCCGAGCCGAGATTAGTGTATTTGACTCCAAAGATCGCGTCGTGCGTGGCATTGAGTTGATTGCGGCCCATGCCCAAGCCCGTCACCGCCACGGCGGTGAGTTGGCCGACATCGTTGCCAGCGGTGCCGTAGACATTGAGCACGTCGCCCGTGCCGCCCCGGTCGGCCTCGCCGAAGAACGACGCGATTCCTTCGATGGCGGTGGTATCGGCCACGTCGACGGTGTCGTTCCCTGGACCGCCGAGCACGAAGGCCGCCACGCGGGCATTCACGCCGGTGATTGCGACCGTGTCATCGCCGGAGCCAAGACCGAGATAAAGGTAAGCGCTGTTCGGCACCGCGAAGTTGATGCTGCCGGTCATGCCCAGGCCGGTGATGTTGTCCGCCGCGAGCGTGCCGGTCAGGTCGGAATTGCTGCCCCGGGTGCTCACGTAAATGCCGTCCGGATTGCCGTTGCCGTCGGGGCCCGTGTTGATCGAAAGGCTGCCGATGATCCCGGCGAGATCGCCCGTCAGAACGGCCAGTGGATCAACGCCGGAAGCGTCATCGCTGTAACTGGTTCCGGTCATGAAGAGCTGCTTCGACGCGTTGCTCGACACATAGATCCGGTCGGAGCCCTCGCCGCCGTTCACGGTCACTGAACCCGTGACCGCTTGGATGAAGAAGCGGTCGTCGGCGCCGTTGCCCGTGAGCACTGTCGCGTTGCCGGCGTTGATGCCGCCGGGCCGGGAGATCTGCAGGTAATCGAGATCGTCGCCGCCGGCGATCGTGACCAGCGGGGCCTGCACGTCGCCGCGGACGTCGATGGTGGTACCGTTGTCTGGGTCGGGGTCGATTGCAGCGGAGTCGCCGCTGATCGTCACCGCCACGTTCGCCCTGATGAGCGTGTTGGCCAAGAGGAACGCATTGTCGCCTACCGCGAGAGTGACACTCCCCTGCAGCGCGGTCACGGTTCCGGTCGCGATTGCCAAACCCGTGAGCGTGGTCAGATCCAAGGCCGCGAGCGCATCGCTCGTGGGATTAAGCAGATAAAAGTCTTCCCCTTGCACGGCGGAGTCGAACACCGACAGGCTCACATCACCAGTGTCTGCGACGACGGATGCAACCCGCACGGCCGCGTTCATTGCCGCGAGGTTCACGCTCTGTGAGGCCCGGGCATACAACCGGCCTTCGACCGGTACGGCCGTAGTGTCGATCTCGAAGCTATTGCGTTCCTGCCCGACGCCCGCGCCATAAAACGCGACCGCGTTCTGGGCCGTGCCAAGGCTGCCACCGGCGGCGACCAGGTCGATATTGGCGGCCTGGATGTTGACAGATTTATTGACAGATTTGTCAGCTCGCGCGTCGAGGATCGATCCCGACAGTGTGACGAGCGAAACATCGCCGGCGCGCGATAGGATCGCGTCGAGGCTCAGATCCCCGGCAGTCTCGCGAAGGAACACGCCATTTTGCGCCTTCGCAGTCACCTGACCGGTGGCCTGCTGTGATGAATTGATCTCCAGGGAATTGCCGGCCGAACCAATCGCGCCGTTCACGGCGTCGAGGGCGATCAGCGTAACACTGTTGCCGATTACCCAAGCAGTCGTGCCCGGATCAGATACGCCCGTGGCGATGTCAGAGATCGCACCCATCAATGCGGTCAGAGACACGTCGCCGGCATTCGACGCAATGGTGGCGATCCGCAGGTCGCCCTTGGTCTCGACGATCGTTACGTCGCCGCTGGTAAGGATGTCGAGATGGCCCGTCGCACCGGCGTCGGTCTTCGCCTTGATTCCAACCCGCGGGTCGGAGACAAGCGGCGTGGCCGCGTGGATAATGATGCTGCCGCCGGCCGTGATGCCGGTCGCCGTGGGCTCGGTCGCCCCGATGTCGTAGGTGCTCGCCAGTGTTCCCGTTCCGGTGCCGTAGGCCCCGACGTAGGCCAGAGGGATTGTCGTTTGGCCTGGTTGGAAGAAGCCGAGGTAGTCGCCCGTGAGCACCGCCGGGGTCGTGGTGTTTGGCACGTTGACGTGAATGCCACCGGTGGTCGCGCTGACAAGAGTCTGCACACGTGCGCTCTGCAGCAAGAGATCCACGTCGCCGCCGGCCCGAATGGTTTGAAGCTTGAGCGTGAAGTCGCCCGCTGCCAGATTCGTTGACGGGTCGCGGAGCAGCCCCTGCAGGTCGGCAAAGACACCGTCGCTCGCTCCGGCCCCGGCCACAAGGGTCACATGTTGCGTCGCGGCCGGCTCGTTCGGGCTCTGCACAAGGTCGATGTTCAGCCGCTGCTGGGCGTCAGCACCGAGTGTCCCGGCCGCCGCCATGGCGAGCGAATGCGTGCGAACGAGCGACACGCGACCGTCCGTCCCGACGAAGTCCCGGGAGTGTTTAGCGAGGATGTCGCCGCCGAGATTGGTGATCCTCGTCGTGCCGACAGGATTGTCGATCGTGCCATTGAGCAGAATGTCGGAGCCGCTGTTGTTGACGATCTCGATGGTCGTCGGCGTCACGGTGCGTTCCACCGCGAACGTGAGCGATACGTTGTTGGCACCGCCGACGAGGTCCACTTCAGGCACGCCAGTCTGGCTCAGAGGAGAGATGTTGTTGATCTTCAGATCTTTGTCTGAAGTGTTGACGATGCGAATCTTTTCAAGATTGTCTGCGAACCGCCATGTGCCGCCGCTCCCCTTGATCTCGTCGGCGTTGAGCAGCGACTGGCCAAGGACGTTGGCAAACGAAATGTCGTCAATGCTTATTGTTTGGGCATCACTTGTGTAAGTGATTCCGGTTTGACTGGCGACAGCGTCGCCGGCTCCGATCACCAGTTCAACATCCGAGCGGCCTAGGAGCGTCGAGTTGCCGTTCCAGTCGATCGTGCTGACTTGGGTGTCGGTGAAAATGAATTGATGCGGCTGCCGCGGAAGATACAAGCCAAACATGTCTATCGTGATCGGCGTCGCCCTCGGGCTGACGTTGCTGCTGCCAGCGTCGACATAGAGGGCAAGACGACCGTGAAGCACCGACTGGTACAAGTCGCTGTCGGTGCTGACCCGCGTGCCCGCACTGACGGTGGATCCTGCGTCGGTCTCAACAGTCGCTGTAGGAGTTGAAGTATTCGTAGCCTCGGAGGTGACATTGCCGTAAACGCCAAGCATCTGCGACGTGGTGGTTACGTCGTTCAAGATATTCGTCATGTGGGCCAGCAAATCAACCCCCGCAAGGCCAGTGAGCTGGGCACCGGCGTTAATTTTGACCGTTGTGGCGGCCGGCAGAATCACTGTGGCGAAGGAATGTGCGATCGCAACGAGTCCGCCCGCGACCGATTCCGACTTGGCGTCGAGGTCCATCGACGAGACCTTCGCATCAACGATCGCGCGGTCACCGATCACCTTCGCGCCAGCGTTAATCTCGGCCTGCGTCTTGCTGACTGTCGTCACTTCGTTGGTGGTATTGGCATAGGCTCCGCCGCCGAATCCGCGGCCGTCTCCGTCGGCGTGGGCGAATCCTGAGGCGGCCGTATCAGCCAAGATCTTTACCAAACCGCCTGCCGTGACCTGGGCATTGTCCCGCACCGTCGCGGTCGTGTCGAACGTGGTCGTCACGTTGGCGGTGGGCCGCACGTCGGCGACCACACCACCCGCCGTGGCCGTTGCGTAGACGGTGCCATGCTGCGTGGACGACTGCGATTGGAGCGTGAACTTACCAGCCGTGGAGATACGGGCGTCACTTTCGACGAAGGCGTGGCTTGTGTTCGTGGCGGTGGAATCGGCTTCCACGACGCCCACGGCGACCAGGCCCCCCGAACCGTTGGTGACAGTCGAAGCCGTGCCCGTCGTCGAACTCGTGACGACCGACACATCGCCTTCGGCGACCAGCGTGCCGCCGATCGATGCGCTGACCGTTGGGGCTGACGTGATTGTCGCGTTGTTGATGCCGACACTGATCAAGCCGCCGCCCGAGCCCTCGGAATTGGCGCTGGAAACGCCGTCGCCACTCGTCGGAGCGAAGGCGGAGAGCGGCAGGCCACCCGGGCCGAGCAACCGTTGGGTTGTGCCCACGAGTGTGCCGCTCAAGTCGAACGACAGCGTGTGCCTCGAACCGACGGAGGCCGACAGATCGATCCCCTCCGATCCGATTGTGAACGTGCTCGCTGAGCCCAGGCCGGTGGTCACCAGCCCCGTGATTGCGGCTCCGCCGACGGTCGCCGCGAGTTGGAAGCTGCCGGAGGACCTATTTGTCACGTAGTAAGTGTTGCCATCGACAAGGCTGCCGATTGAAAGGGGCACCAGCGTGTGGATCAACTTCCTGCCGGCGTCAGACTTGTCGGGCGTCAAATCGACGATCGAGTCGTTGGCGAGCTGCTTGAGCTGGATGAGGTTGGCATTCGTTGCATCCACCACCACCTTGTAGGACGTTCCATCAACCAATCCTCCGAGAGCGGCACCAGAGGTCGGTTGGCGGTAGCTGACGATGTCACCGGTGTGAAACAGGTTATCGGCGAAGTAGATGCTGTTGCTCTCAGCGACATCGATGAACGTTGGAGCAGCGGTCGTGCCGGCCACGGTGACATCCACCAAGCCCGCGTTGAATTCCTGCGGTGTCGTTGTGTGGAACGTGACCGCCTGTCCATTCGTGAACGTGTTAGCCACGTTGAATGTGTCGCCACCAACGAGATTGGCGGGCACGAATGTCTTAGGTTGTTCCGGGGTGGTTGCCGCAGCGTACGTGGACGTCAGCTTGATCGTGGTGGCGTCGATGACGTTGACAAAGTAGGCAGCGCCATCCGTCAATCCGCCGATCGCGATCACCGAGCCGGTCTCCGCCTGGTAGCCGTGGTAGACGACCTTGTCGCCGCTTTGGAACTGAGGCGGAGCGTCGAACGTGATCGTGTCCTTCGCGGCATCGATCGCGGCGCCGTCGCCACTGAAGATCACCCCGAAACCGAGCTGATCGGCGTCGGCTTGAATCACCTTGTAAGTCCGCCCGTTCGTCAGACCACCAATCTGCGTGTTTGCGCTGGCGTCATACTCAACGGTGTCACCATCTCGCTGGCCGTGTTGGGTCACCGTGAGTGTGTCGGCCGTCGTATTAATCGACTCGATCGCGTAAGTAGCAGGCGTGGCCGTGCTCTGCGGCGTCGCGGTAGCCGACACAGTCACCTTGCCAGCGGCATTGGACTGAATAATCTGTGCGCCGGTCCCAATCGTGCTGGAGACCGTCGGACTGACGGTGACAAACGTGTTCGAGACGCCTATCGCCACCGCGCCGCCACTGACGCCGATCGTACTGGCATCGGCTTCGGGGTTTTCTTGCGCCACGACGTCGAGATTCTCGGAAACATTAATAAAGGCCAACGGGCCGATCGACGCGCTAACGGTCGGCGTGACCTCGGCTGTCGACTTGTTGACGCCGACGCCGACCAAACCGCCGGCGACGGCCTGGGCTGTGGCCGTGGCGATGTCGGAGCCCAGGGCCAGCACTGAGACATTGCGCGCACCGGCCATGGTGGCATCCACGCTGCCGGTCGACGGATGCGACTCGACCCGGCCATCGAGGCGGGCCGTGGTGCTGCCGGCTGCCGTCGCCTTGGCAACGCTCGCTCCCACGCCGACGAGGCCACCGGCGGCGCCGGTGGCGGTGGCGGTCTGCCGATTGTCTGACTGGGCCCGCAGCGAGATGTCATTCGCGGCCGACAAAGTCGCGGAGGCATTCACACGGGATTCAAGGATCGGCGATGACTCAGTGGTCGCATCGGCGCCGCTGCCCGAGGCCAGACCGCCGCTGCCCGCATAGGCTGTGGCTGTGGCTCCATTGCCAGTTGTCTGGCCGTTGAGATCAATGTTGTAGAGCGAGGCGAGCAGGATACTGCCGCCACGACTTGTGATGCTGCTGCCGTCGATCGCGGTGGTGATCGTGGGAGTCACCGTCGCGGTCGGCACGGAGCCGACGATGCTCAGCCCAGTGGATGCCGAGATGCCGTTGGCCGTCGCATCCGCGGTTGCCGCGGCCACCGCCGACACGAAGATATCTCCACCGGACGTGACCGTCGACGAATCAACGCGTGCATCGACCGTCGGCTTCACGGTCACGTTGGCGACTGAACCAGCAGCGGCAACGGCAGCTGCGCCGATCGCGACGGAGAGCACCTCAACGGTGGACGTGCCGGAGGCCGTATTGGTCGCTTTGACGCCAACGCCTCCGCCGACTGTGACGGTGCTAGCGTCGATGAATGCTTTGGTGCTGCCCGCGACCGTTGCATTCGACTCTGCGCCCCCTCCACTGAGCGACGCACCGAGGAGACTGGCCGAGACGGCCGCGGTCTGGGAGGAGGCTGAAATTGTCGCCGCTTCAGTGGCTTCGATCGTCAAGCTTCCTGGCGTGGACGAGACGGTCGAATTCGACACATGGGACCAAACGTCGTTATCGATATCGTTTTCGCCAAGTGATACAGAGATGGCAATGGCGACACCGGGAGGACCGATCGCGGCCGCGACCGCTGCCGACAGGCCATTGGCAGTGATTGTCGAGGTATCTGTTGCCGTGATCGCGATCGCGCCCTCGGTTTTCACACCCCCATCACTTTCGCTGTTCAAGATTGCGGCCTCGACCCGGGTGGCAACCTTGTTGATGGCCGACGTGCCAGCGCCTGCGCCTGCTAGGCTAGGACCCTTACTCATGGCGATCGCTACCGCGATGGCATCGACCTGGGCTTTAACCGTCTGATGGCTTGTCGCAGCGAGTGTCAGTCCGCCGGCGACGACGAGGCTCGCGTCGTCGATCAGCGCCTCCACTTCGACCTGCTTCTTCGTTCCTGATGACGTGTATCCGATAAAGTTCTCGGCCGTCGACGCGCCGATCGCCCCGGCAACCCCGCCCGTAACTCCGCCGCTGACGGCTGCCGATAGTGCCGCCACCTTGGCGTCGATCGAACTGGTGTCGGCCGCTGTGATCGAGACCTCCGCCGCCGACTCCAAATGGCTGTCTTGGATCGCTGCGCGGACCGTACCGAGAATGATATTTTTCGCGTCAGCCCCGGCCCCGGAAAGGGCGACGCCCGGCCCTGCGCTGAAACTCAGCGCGGCGCTTGCCGCCTGTGAGACGGCCTTGATCACGGATGTCTGGTCCGCTGCGATCGACACGCCGCCCAAGGTCGTCTTCACATTGGGCACATTCGCGATTCCCGCGGTCACGTCGTTGCTGATCTCGTTCTCCGCGAGTCCCACCGCGATCGACAGCGACACGGCGAGCTTGCCGGACAGCGATACCGCCAACGAAGCGGAGTTGTTCACGGCGGCGATCACGCTCGTGTCAACGGCGATCATATCGATGCTGTCGGCCTGGATTCCATCCGACTCGCTACCGTTTTTGCCACCGCTGCCGTCGATCGACGCATCGACCGTCGTGGCGATGCGGTTGGTGCTCTGGGCACCGGCTCCGCTGAGGGACAGGCTGAACTTGTCGGAGGCGGCGAGCGCCACCGATCCGGCAAACACCGTCGACTCGATGGATGCGGCATTCGTCGCTTGCAGCACAAGCTCTCCGCCCGCATCGATGCTTGAACCGGTGACGTTCGCGCGGACCTCCCCCGGAAGGCGATCACCGTCGAGGGTGTAGCCGACCAGGTTCCGGGCCAGCGCCACGCCGATGGAGGCGCCGATGCCCGCGTCAGTGCCGGCGCCCGCTCCGATTGAGGCGGAAAGCACCGTGGCGAGGATTGTCGGCTGCGCTGCGCGGATACTGCCGGCGGTGTCTTTCGTGAGGAAGTAGATGACGCTGTCGGAATCGGTCAGCGTCCAGGCATGGCCACTGCTCAGCGTGCTGAGCACGAGGTCGCCGGAAGCGAGCGTTGAGCCCCCGGCCGTGAACTGCGACCGCAGTGACGTGGTCAGCGCCGCGCTTTCCGACAGTTTGTCGCTGTCGGCCACAACATCGAACTGCGTGGCCGTGACGCCGGACAGGTCGAGGTATGCGGGACCCGTCGTACTGGCATCGATCAGCACGTCGCCGAAGCTCGTGAGGCGGCTGGCATCGACATGCGCATTCGTCTTGGTCAGGACGACGTTCACCGCATCCGCACCGGCACCGCTCACCCCAACCCCGACATCACCGAGGGCCACGGCCAGTGCTGCGGCCATCGCTCGGGAGTGAATCATCGCCCGCTCTTCCGCATTCAGCACGATTCCGCCGGCCGTCGTGGTGACGCCCTGATCGGCATTGGCGATTGACGCTTCAACGGAGTTGTTGATCTCGTTACGGGCAAGCCCGACACCGATCGAGAGGGCGAGAGTCTTCTTGCCGCCAAGGGCCGCTGCGATCGCGGCTGCGCCGGTAAACGCGTCGATCTTCGTGTTGTCAGTCGCCTCGATCGAGACGCTCGCCGCCTGGATGCCGGTGAGACCGTCTCCGTCGATCGAGGCCTCGACCGCCATATTGACCACATTGGTGGAACTGGCTCCGGCGCCGCTAAGGGCCAGCGTGTTCTTGCTGCCCAACGAGAATCCGACCGAAATCGCGGCAACGGTGGCGTCGATCTCCTGACTCGTGATGGCTTTCTGCTCGAGGTTGCCAATCGCGGTGATCGACGAATCCACGACGAGGGCCTTCACCTCAACGGGCGGCTTTCCTTCACCGCCAATGATGTTGCGGGCCAGCGATACCCCGATCGCGGCGGCGCCGGCGCTCTTGGACGGTGCGATCGCGCCGGATACTGAAGCAGCGACGACAGTCGCTTTAATCTTCGACAGCGGCGTGTTAGCCGCGAGCGTCACGTCGCCCTTGCTGGTCAGGCTGCTGTCCGTCACCTGGGCATTCGTCTTGCCGCCGATCGTATTTTTCGCTTCGGCACCGCCGCCGCTGATCGCCACGGCGCTGCCGCTGCTGGAATAGCCGGCAGCCACCGATGCCGCGACGCTGGTCGCCGTGATTGTCGTGGTGCTGGTCGCCGTGAGGGCCAGATCACCGACGTTCGTCGTGAGCGTGGACGTATCGACCGACGAGATCTGGTCGACGTTGATCGTGTTGTAGGCCAGCGACATGCCAATCGAAAGGGCTCCGCCGCTTCCCGTGCCGGTGCTCGCCCCAACCGCAACGCTCATCCCATAGGTTTCGGCGTCGATGGTGGCGTTATTTGTCGTGGTGACCTCAATGCTGCGAGCGGTCAGGCTGCTCGCGGTGACTGCAGCGGTAAGGTCGCCTTCGATCGTATTCTGTGAGTAAGCACCCGCGCCGGAGAGGGCCGTTCCCCGGCCGCTCTTCGATCCGCCGACTGCCGCGGCGCCGGCGAGCGACATTGCGTCGATGTCGGTCGTCGACGACGCACTCACGCTCGTAATCCCCTCCGACACGACGGTCGAATCGGAGATCGACGCATCGACGACGAAGCTCTCGATTTTATTGAACGCAACTGCGGCACCGATTGCAACGGAGAGGCTGCTATCGCTCGCGGTTCCCTTGTTGACCGCCACCGAAATCGCGACGCCGCCGGCGTCGGCCGTGATCGTTCGCTTGTCATCCGCAGCCACCCGGACTTTTCCGCCGTTTCTCGTGATCACCCGGCTGCCTTTGACTCGGGAGCCAACACCGCCGCGGATCGTGTTGCTCGTCACGGAGCCCGCGCCCGCGAAGGAGTTGCTGCTGGTACTGCCGGTGGCGACGGCAATCGCGCCAGCGATCGCCAGGGCCTGAATCTCGGCAGACGACTCGGCATTGATCGCCACGTCCCCGGCGACGGTCCAGACGACATTCTCGCTAAGTGCCTCCACGTCCTGATCGATTTCGTTGAACACGAATGACACGCCGGCCGCCAGGGCGGTGGAGTTGCCTTGGGCCTTGGGGCTCTTGAGCAGGGAGACGCTGACCGCGATTCCGCCACCCACGCCGACGATCTTTGAATCGATGTCGGTGGCCGACACCGTCACGGTGCCCGCGGAGAGCGGATCGGCCAACGTGCCGGTGTTCCGGATCGTGGCAAGCGTGTCGGTCGTGATCGAGTTGATCGCGATGCCGGCCGCAACCGCTAGGCTGAACGACGCGGAGTCCTTCGAGTCGGGGGGGACCTTCAAGCTGTCCGATGTCTTTGACACGGCCACCGCGATGGCTGCCGCCACGGACGTGATTTGTGAACTGTTGGTGGCGGAGACGCGCACCGCTCCCAAGACCGCCACGTTAGTGCCGTCGAGGGTGGCCTCGGCGCCACCGCTAATGTTGTTATAAGCAAATCCGGCCCCGATCCCGGCCTTGCCACCGAAGGCGATCGCACCGGCCACCGCCACGATCGAGGTGACGTCGGTGGCGCTGACGGTCAGACTCGATCCGGTGATCGCGCCACCGCTGAGTTTCGCCACAGTGTCAGTGTCGATCGTGTTGTAGGCGACCGATCCGGCCACGCCATAGCCATTGGCCGCTACTCCGATACCGGCGGCGACCGCCAGCGTCGTGCCGGAAGCGTTGGCATCCACAATCACATCGCCGGCATCCAGCAGCGTGGAGTTGTCGATGGAGGCATGCGTTTTGTTCGTCAGGATATTGACGGTCACGGCCCCGGCCAGCCCGACCGATGTGCTGCCACTCTTGTTGAATGACAGGGCCAACGCGCCGGAAATGGCTGTATTGTTCGTGTCGTTTTTGGCCCGCACCGTCACGCCATCACTCTGGAGCACGACGGCTCGGTTCAACAACGCCGTGGCGGTGTCGTCGATCGAGTTGACCGAGACGCTGCCCGAGATTGCCAGGCCCCATTTGGTGCCCGCAGGCGTTTCCTTCGCGTCAGCCGAATCGCTCGGTTTTGCGGTCTTCGTGCCGGCCGCGGCGAGTGTGCCGGTACCAATGGTGCCGACGTTGGTCGCTGTGACGGTCAGTAATTCAACCGCTCGCACTGACCCCACGCCACCGACACCGGTGAGCGTGTGATTCGTCCCGGATGCGAGGTCTCCGGCAAGGTCCACGAGCGTGCCCGAACGGTCGGCCGCGTCAGTGGATAAAGTGATTGTGTAAGCATCGATCCGGGTCACGTAGTAGGTCTGCCCCTGTGCGAGCCCGCCGATGCTTGTGCCGCCGCCGTTGTCGTAGACGATGGAATCGCCATCCTGATAAGCATGGACGGCGTTAAAGAAAATCGTGTCCGCAACACCGTCGACGGTCTGCCTTGCCTGGAACGGCGCACCGAAGGCGTGCGATACGCCCGTCGCCACCGATGGGTCGACATCGATCCAGACGTTAGCAAAGGCGTCCTTCTCGGTTTTCGCCAGCCGAATCACCGTGTCGCTCACACGGATGACGTAATATTCATTCTTATGAGCCAGGCCGCCGATGCTGTCACCGTCGCCGTGGCTGTAGAAGACCTGCTGGCCCGTGACAAACCCGTGCGCATAGCCCAGGTCAATCGTGTCAGACCGTGTCACTGACGCTTCGGTGACAGCCAACCGGGAGTCAAGTTGCAGACGCAATGTGTGATTGACACCCAACTTGGGCAATCCCGGGATGTCGAGATCAATCGGCAAGCCAATCGTAGCGAATTGGCGACCCGCGTTGAGTAGTTTGATGGTGACCGAATCGACGACGAGGACGTAATAACCGATTCCGACTGTCAGCTGGCTGTTGTCAGATGCGTCGATGTCCTCAATGCGTGTGAAACGATAGAACACGCGATCGTTGTCGTTCAGTTCATGTGCGGTTGCAAACGTGATCGTGTTTTCAGTGCCGCCGACCAACGATGTCGCATCAATCGCGATGAGATCGATTCCGCCGTCGGTGGCCGCGAGCGTTCTGGTTCCGGCGGTCCATTGTTCATCACTCAGATTGACGACGCTCGGTGCATCACTCAGCTTGACCAAACTGGTGCTGTCGTCGACCAAACCGACGTAGTAAGTCTGGCCGCTGATAAGTCCTGAATCACCAGAAAGCCAATCACCACCCTGTCCCCCGCCGTTATCGTAGCTCACGGCGTCTCCACCGCGCAGCAAGTGTTCGTAGCCAAGATCGATGGCAGTGTAAGATGTGCTGTCGGAGACGTCCGACGCCGTAACTGCAATCTCCGGATCAAACGTGACGGCGAAACCGTGCCTCAAACCTGGACTGCTGGGCACTGAGAGATCGAGCACAATCCCCAGCTTTGCGTTTGATTGACTGTTGGCTAACTGGAACAGGTTCGGACTGCTTACATCGGGGATGACGTAGTAAGATCCACGGTCAGTCAGTCCACCAATCAACTCCGAACCGCCGGCCACATATCGAACCCTTTGACCGAGCGTGAATCCGTGAGGTTGACCGAAGTCAATCGATTCACCAAGGGCGACGACAGTACGCTGAAGCCGTTCGGGGCTAAAGGTACGACCGAGCATATGCTGGTCGCCGCGAACGCCATCGCTGCTCAGATCAAGTCGCAAGGTGTGGCCCGTGCCACTGCCCGGATAGGTGGCCACATCCAAGTCAATTCCAACACCATCGTCCGCATCAGCCTGTGATGCGGCCAGCTTGAGCGTGGTGGCATTGACCTGAATGACATAGTACGTGCGGCCGTTGACGAGCCCGCCGGTATCGGCGCCGGTGCCGTGGTCGTAGACGACTGCGTCACTGGTCTGAAAGCCGTGAATATATCCCAGGGCCAGCTGATCAGCTCCGCTGTTAATCGCGGCAGCTCCGAATGTCGGAGCCGACTGCAGGGCCTCTTCGGCAGAACGAGCCAGCATCACGACCGTCGGGCTGATCACACGAACGAAATACCGCTGCCCGTCAACGAGTCCGCGAATAGCGCCGTCTTCGCCGGGGCTGCTGTATTGCACGACATTGCCGGTGACGAAGCCGTGGGCATAGCCCAGGTCGATCGTGTTGGCAACGGCATCGACACCCTCGCTAATTGTGGCCGAACTCTCCCCGAGCGTCCGCACTTCTTCGCCCAGAATAGCGCGGGTATTGCGAACGATCTTGTTGCCCGCACCCGTGACGCCGATCCCCACGCTCCTGCCCAGCGAGACGCCGCCCGCGGCATTGGCGTTGTAGATGTCGTCGTAGGCATTCACAGTGACTGCTCCGACCGCATCCACGACTGCGCCGCTGCTGATCTGTGCCAGCGTCGAGTTGTTGATGTCGACGTAGGTCACCACTCCGTTGATCGCAATACCGCTGGTGTTGCTCCCCGCGACTCCCATCGAAACGTTCATCAATTTCGACTTGGCATCGACCATCACTTCCCGCGCCCTGATGTGGGCTCCCGAAGCGACCGTCGCCGACGTGATGCCGATGTAGTAGACCGCTCCGAAGGAACCGCCGCCTGACGAGCCTGCGGGGGATCCTAATGCGCCTTTGATCACGCCGATGAACTTGAGTGGCTCGTCGACGAAATTCACGATCTGGCTTTCCGATTCCGCCTTCACGAAAACATCACCCGGCCGCGCTGACGCACCTTGGTTGATGGCTACGTTAGAGCCGATGCTGGCGGTGGCGGTCGGATCGAGACTGAATCTATTGAAAGAGCCGGTGACGGACCCCTTGGAGGAAGCGGCGTTCGCCTTCGCCCAACTGGTGGTCGCGCCAAAATTCCGCGACGTCGCCACATCACCGAGCTTAGCGAAAAAGTCGGCAATGCTCAGGGACCGCTCGAGCGGAAAGTCATAAGGAATAAACGTTCTGGCCTGTACGGTAAGGGAATCAAGCGCCGCGCTATTGAGCGTGTTTGTATCGATCGTCGCGCCGGAGAGAATCTCAGCGACCGACTTGCTGGTGTAGGACGCGACCAGAATCGAAAATGCGCCGGCGTAGTCCTTTTTGGTCTCCTTGTATTCGCGTTCCTGGGTGGCCTGACCATCGGCGACATCGGCCGCAGCGATTGCTTCCGGACGATCGACATTGTCCGCTAGAACCGCCACACCGAGACCCGCGGTGATGACCCCAGTTCCACCGATCGTGCTGGTTGCCACACTATCGTGACTGACAAAGCCAAAGACGAAGGACCCGCCAAACTTTTTGAACTTCTCGGCCGATTTGCCATCATCGGCCGACAACCATGATCCGTACTTGCCGGCATTCGCATTGGCGACGATTTGGCTGAGTCCATTTTTGAACGAGGCATACTTCCCCGGCGCCGCCGCTTCTTTGCTGGCACGTACTCCCAGACTCAAGGACTCATTTTTGTTTTTTTTACTAAACCAGCCCGCTATTTTGTCTCCCCTTTTGCGTTTGAGTTTCGTCACCAACGTCGCACCAATCTGCGAATAGGTGTCGGACAGGGTTCCGAGGCTGGACGTTAGGGATTGCACGACCACATTTCCCTGCTCCGACGTGACGCTGCCGTCGACCAAAACATGGGACGTTGCCAGCCCGGTCGCCCAGGATGCGCTCGCGGCAACCAATTTGTATTCGCCCTTGGCTTGGGCGGTGGCAGAGATGACCTTCGTGTTGACCGCGACGATCATCACATCGCCCAGTACCGCATGCACGCTCGCCCCGTCACTGACGGTGACGGTCGCGTCGGAATTGGCCTCGGTGACAAGCACTGCGATGCCGAACGGCGTACCGGAAAGCCCTCGCACCCTGCCAGACACAAGATCGCCGCCGACCTGCACGCCGACCGTGATGGTGTTGTCCGACCAGGCGGTGAGTTGCACGCCGTGGGCTGCCTCGATCGAGACGTCTTTCTGGATATCGACCTTGGCGTTGGACGTGGAGACAGCATATCCCCCACCGATCAGATCGCTGATCACATCGAACAATACCTGGGAGTCGGACTGGGCAGACACTTTCGTTGACCCGTCGGAAATGATCCGGGAGCCTTCCCAGAGCGTGACGCTCGCCTCGGCGTCCAGCAAGCCGACACCGAAGAACGGCCGGTATTTTGAGACCAATGTCACGAGCGACTCAAGCGAATCCCCCAGGCTGTTCCCGAGGTCCACAAGCCACTGGAAGGATTCGCCCAATGATCCGTCTTCGATTGTATCGATGAGCACCGTGACGTCGTTGTTGTTCGCGTCGGCACGAATCGAGACATCCCGGCCATGGAGCGTGGCGTTTTTGTGGATATCGATCTGAGCGTTGGTGGTGACGGTGAAGAACGCGCCTTGCACGTACTCGTGGTTGACGGCCAGGATTGAAATATCTCCCCCCGACCGCAGCAGTCCGTCGACGTTGAAGGTGGCGACCTTGGCCGCATTCCCGCCAACGACCACAATATTCCAGTCAATCGCGCCGAAAATCTGCAATCCGAGCAGCGTGTAGGCGTCGGTGATGCTTGCGTCGGTACTCACCTCACGAAACTCGACCCATACCTCATCGTTGTCGGCATAGCCCGTTCCTGCGTCATGGACGAGCAGCGTGACCTCACCGGCCTTGTCGATGACAAGATCGACGGTCATGCCACTGCCGGAGCCGCTGGTTTTCGTGGCAAGATCAAGAAACCTGTAACCGGGCTTCCAGAGCGGGAGAACTCCGCCGACATTGAGCTGCACCTCTGGATAGGCGATGGCCTTGATCGCCGCTGGCGTCCCGTCGGTCGCGGCGTTGGTCGTGGCATTGCGATTGTCGAAACTTAGCAGCGTCGCCCCATCGTTGATCGTGATCGTCTTAGCGGTCAGCGTGATGTCGCCGGAGTCGCCGACGGACGTGCCGAAGACGTTGTTGTTCCTGGTCGAGATCGTGACACCGGCGTCCACAATGATGCTGTCGCCCGCGACAGTGACGTCGCCGCCATAGGTGAAGACATCGCCGCTGATGCGGTGGTCACCAGCATCGGGGTACTCATAGGTCGTGTTGGTGCCCGGGTCGAAACCGGTGACCGTGACAATGTCGCCCTTGTCGAAACTGGCCCGGAACGTCCGTGCCGAAGCCGCTGCCGCGATCGTGAAGGATTTTGTCTTGGCCACAAAGGCCTGCGACTCAAAATCCCAGAAGAATCGGTTGGCCGCCGTTTCGGTGACGGTCAATGTCGTACCGACCTGGGAAAAGGAGACCGTATCGGCGAAGGCCGATCCGCGGAGCGTGACCTGATCGGCCACCGACGTGTCCAGTGAGAACGGCTGCTCCATACCGACAAACGTCACCGCAGCGACGCCGGCATAGATCTCGCCAGCGGCAATGGTGCCGCTTCCCGTCAGGTTGGGCAGGATCACAGCCAGGTTGCCGGCCGTCGCCGGATCCTCAACGGCGAGCCCGTCCTGACCAGCCGCCCCACCGTCAACGACGCCAGACACGCTGCCGCCGGCCCGCACGATGAAGCCGTCTTGGGTGTTGGCTGCACCGCGGAGATTTTCAAAGCGTGAAAAGTTGATGCCGTTGACTCGGCCCGCATCGGAGCCGGTGATCTCCCAGATCGCCTGCCCGTCTGGCCCGACCAATAAGTCATTCAAACCTGCGCCACCGATCACGTCACTGATGTTGCGGACGCCGCCCGCCCCGGTCATCGACACGATTCCGCTGCTCGCCAGATTGACCGTGATCGTGCCGACCTGACTGGTGTAGTCGAGCGTGTTCACGCCCCTGCCGCCATTCAGCGAGCCAGTGATCTGGCCGGTTGATTTCATGACAAAAGTGTCTTCACCGGAACTGCCCTGCAGACTCTCGATCCCGCTGAACGCGATTGTCGGGAAGGATTCCTGCAGGCTCAGGTAGGTCGGTCGGTCCATCGGCCAGTTCCAGCCGCCAAGTGGCACAACAGCGGGCGGGGCAACGAACAGTTTCAGGGTCGTAGCATCGACCACAAGCACGGTGTAGTCGGTCTGGTCAGTCAGTCCGCTCGTATCGCTCGAGCCGTCAAACCGGTAGGTGACGAGATCGCCGTCGCGCAACCCGTGAGCGGTGGTGAACGTGATGGTGTTTGCAAAACTGTCTATCAGCTCACCGCCATCGAGCGACCGCAGGAGTTGGCCGGTTGCATCGACGAGGCTTCGTGTGCCAGCGGACCAGGTACCTGTCGCCAACGCGGCAACGTCCGGGGCGGCTGTCGTCAGTTTGAACGACTGTTCGTCCACGACGAGAACGTAGTAGTCGGTGCCTGAAGTCAGGCCGCTTTGCGTTTCCGCATCGCCGTCGCTGCTGGTGTAGCGGACGAGATCGCCTGTGGAGAACTCGTGCAGGTAGGGCAGGCTGAGCCGATTGGCAGTCGTGTCGATGACCGTTTCGCCACCGTCCAGTCGAAGCCGCACACTTGAGGCAGAGGAGACCGTGCCTGCACCGATTCCATCAATGGTCCAGACGTTGTTCGCATTGAGGCCCACGAGAGTATCAGCCCCGCCGCCGCCGATCACCGCATCAATGTTGACGTTCCCCACGCCGACTTCGATTTCCAGCCCGAGCGTGTCAAGTGAGTAGTCCAGCGTGTCGATGCCGCCGCTTCCGCCATCAGCGCTGCCGGTGAGTGTGGCCTGATCGCCGTAGACAAAGCGATCCGTCTCCGCTCCACCAACTAGATTTTCGACATTGGTAAACGACACTGTCCCATTGAGCGTGCCGCGGTTCTCGCCGACAATGGCCCAGACGTTGGCGAGATCAGCGGCCGCCAGAAAATCGTTGTCAACGCCGCCGTCAAATGAGATGGCGAGCGACAGTCCCGCCGTGAGCGAATCGATTGCCAATTGGTCATTCCCACGACCCAGGGACACGGCGACGCTGTTAGGATTCGCAAACGAAACCGACGTAATCAGGCTGCTCGTCGCGATGTCGTAGATGTCGAGATCGACACTCACCAACCTGAGCGTCGAAGCATCCACCGACTCGATGCGGAAACTGTCCGGGAGGCTGCTTCCAGCGATGATGCGATCCGTGACGGTGCCGCCGACAAGGGGCTCAATCCCAGCGAAAGCGATTGTCCTGCCGAAGGCCGTGAATGACCCCGCTGCCTGACTGGCAACATTCATCAGAATGAAGGCTGCGTCGTCGCTGTTTTCCTGAACCACGAAGCCGTCGATGCCTCCTGCACCGCCGTGCAGCCTACCATCCAGGCTCCCGTCGGAGTTGATGATAAAATTGTCGTGGGTGGCGTCGGCGCCGAACAGATTCTCGATGCCAGAGAACCGGACGACGTCGTCGTTGGCCTCGAAATCGATCGTCCCTTCGTTCTTCGCTGTGACCCGCCAGACGGCATCCGCTGCCGGACCATACAGCGAGTCGACACCCGATCCTCCGGTCACATTGGCGATGTTGATCGCTCCGCCCGTACCCGTGGCTGTGTGCAGGTTCAAATCGACTGCGATGGCCGACGTGTAGGCGTCATAATTGAGCGCGTTCTCGCCGCCTCCCCCATCGATCATGCCGCTGACGGACCCGCCATCGATGAACGTGAAGCTGTCAATGCCCGAGCCGCCGGTCAGGTTTTCGATGGCACTGAAGACGATCGTCTCGTCGAGCGAACCGGCGTCGGCAAGCGTCTCGCCAAGACCGATGCTCCATTGCGTGTTGAACTTGCTACTGAGGATCGTGTCGGAGCCGCCGTCGCCATCGACCGTGACCGCGGCAATGGTGACGTCGCCAAACCTGAAGACGTTGGCTGAGGCACCACCGGTGAGATCAAGCTGCTCGAAGCCGCTCAGGCTATAGGCAGTACTGCCGACGATGAGTGTTGACTCGCTCAGGCTGAAGTCGGTGTCAGCAGTGACCGCAACAGTGTCATCGCCATCACCCACGAACGTGATCGTGGCGGTCGACCCTGCTGATGAGAGTGAGGCCACGTCGAGCCGCAACGCATCGGCGGTTGTTGTACCCTGGATGACGATCCCACCGCTGGACGCACCGCTCGCCGCTGCCGACGAGACCACCGCGCCGACGCTGTTCAGCAAGCGATACTGACCAGCGTCAAACGAAAGTGTCAGTTCCTCGTTCAGACTACTGTCGGGATACGTAAGATTCGCAGCCAACAGGACGCGATCTTCCAGGCTTTCTGTGCCACCGGTCACATTTAGATACGCTGCCGAACCTCGCATATTGTGACTGAAAGATGGCTTCCCGCCTGAACGCCGCCGCAAGTTGGCTTGGCCACGAATTGGTTCCAGCCATTTCGACACGACTCCCAGCAACGAGAGCCACCACAGACGAAATGCTATTCCAGCATGCTTAAAGGCATTTTTGCGACACTCAAGGGTCCTCGCTGCACGCTCGCGTCGAGCTATGAATCGTTGCTGAAAATGCAGTGTCTTCGTTCGAATCCTGTTTGCTCGACTAGGTGAGCAGGCGGTTTTCTTGTTATTTGAGCTCTGCTTACGTAGGAACCAAGTCATCAACGTGTACCTTAATTATTATTGAAAACAGATGCTCTTACATGCACGGGTTTAAAAATGCGTACCTTGCCCGACCAGGAATCGATCGCACCCCGCTAGGAATGCTGTCGCCGTCGCAGCGCAAACGGCCTCGGATGAAGATGTGATGGCCGCGTCTACCGGTGCCGTCTCATAGTATGTGCCGGCAAGGCCCATCGAGGGTGGTGGTGCGGTGGTGGTGCGGTGGTGGTGCTGGCCAGGACAGCGAGTAGCTGCGCCGCTGGTCACAGCGTTAGTTTCGCCGCTGGTAAGCAACGTATCTCGATTGCAGTCGTTCCTGCCATCCAACTGTGCTTTGCCGGGTTGCAAACGGCCGCTGAAACCGCGTGAGATGATGTCTGCGGCTTTAGCGTTGTGATTCAGACGCGGTGCGTCGGTGATCTGCCGCGTGCCGTTATCGTCACCATCCAGCCGCTGCTGCAAGTTGCTTTCAACACCGGAAAGAACTTCCGATTCCACCAAACTGTCCAACAGCAATTCGTAGTCGTTCACGGCCGCCTCGGCAAACAGTAACGCGTGGAATGACCGCTCTACAAACGCTGAAACAGAGACATCGGTGATTAACAGCACCCCATCGCCAGCGTCATCGTTGCTCAACCCGAAAGCCGAGGGGCTAGCGCCGGCCGTTGTTCGCACTTTGACTGTCACGCTGGAACGCAACGTCGGATTCTCAACGATGTCGATCTGCGGTGAATCAGCAAACCACCAAGCTACAGCCGCCCCCACGCGACGTTCTCCGACCCGGCGACGCCCCGGAAGGCCAATGTCCAATATATTCAACAATTTGTCCAGCGGTGCTCTAGATGATAACCATTGTGTTCATCGGAAAGTGCAACAACCCAGCAACATATCTCAATCACGCGACCCCCGACAGCAAAAGCGCAAGAGGAAAAGAGAAAAAGAGAAAGTCTTTTTGAAATCCGCTGTCATCGAACGACTATAAGCCATAACCACGGACATGCAAAAGGAATTTCGAGTAAGCAAGTCGAAGACAGGGAAGTGTCAAACCAGAGAACGTCCACATCAATATGGATTCCACTAAAACGCTCGCCGATAGCAAGGGCCGCATCGCTAAAAGGAACGAACATAAGGAGCGAGATAACTCGGCGCCGTGTTTACCGTGCGAACCGTGCGGTTTGAACTTGCTGATCGAACACAAGCCACATGCTATGGCGGACTCGGCCTCATTCATCCGCTGCCGCATCAATGCGGACTGGTTCGTGCGATCGATCCGTGGCTGCAATTGCTGAAGACCCAATCTTCCCGGATTTCGAATCCGATCATGTGTTCAATATTGCTTACAATCCGCTCAGTGGCGGACGATGTCTGGAAGATCTGGAATCGACAACGAAGACATGTCCTTCGTCGGATCAAGCCTAAGCCAACAGAGGTTCCCGTGTTTTGTTAGGAAATTCCACCTGAGTTGAAGCGTGTTTCTCGATCGACCTCTTCGGAAGCAGCGGGATCGCCGCCGTAAAACGCCACTTCAGACCGAGACTTTTTTTAGCAACCTGCGAACCTGTGTCAACTCGTGTTTGACGCCGGTAGCTTCTTCAATTCGTCGACACGCTTTCGCTGTTGTGTGTGGCGGATCCTCGCGAAACATTTTCTCCAGACAAGTCTTAGGTACGACAAGTTCGCGGCACGGGATTCTCCAGTTGAATCGTTTCAAGCCCTCCATTCCGATGTTCTGGGGTGGCGCGGACTTCATGGGCGCGCGAAGCCTTAGTGTCGGGATGTGGCTTCGAAGCTTGTTGGTGATTGATAGTCTATTGCAGAGTGTCGTCTGAGTGCGTTGTAGTAGTTGATGTAATCTGTGATTTCGGTGCTGGCTTGTTGAATCGAGGGATAGGTTTTCATTTCGTGTTCGGTTTTGAGAGTGCCGAAGCAGGACTCCATGACTGCGTTGTCATAGCAGTCGCCGGCACAGCTCATGCTTTGGGACATTTGAGCTCGCGTGAGCAGCTTTCGATACTCTTTGCCGGCGTACTGTCCGCCTCGATCTGTGTGGTGAATCAATCCGGTGGCCGGTTGCCGGTTTCGAACGGCGTGCTGGAATGTTGCGATCACAAGGCGTTCTTCCATGTTCAATTCCAGTGACAAAAGGGGTCAAGTACCGTTTTGGTTATTCGTGACAGTTACTGTTGTCCATTGTTCGCTGCCAAAGGGGACACCGCGATTGATACTT
>Ga0209491_10001364_pt1 | contig 48033 bp, 49 predicted proteins | sample BON02_FD_187213 | JGI IMG/M metagenome (GOLD analysis project Ga0209491, IMG submission 187213) | Freshwater microbial communities from Lake Bonney liftoff mats and glacier meltwater in Antarctica - BON-02 (SPAdes) (version 2) | ecosystem: Environmental > Aquatic > Freshwater > Ice > Glacier...
GTTCCAAGTTCGTGTTGCCGTCCTGAACGGCTTCACCGCTCTCGGCACGCCCATTACAGAAGTCGTGGGATAAGTCTGTCCGGGGATAGGGGAACCCTCACCGTCAGACCATTTGTGCAACAGAGCCCTACAGACCTCTCAGCCCTTCTATATGCCGCGGTCATTCCCCCAGACACCAGCGCATCACTGCCTTTTGCGCGTGCAGCCGGTTTTCGGCCTCGTCGAAGATCACCGAATGCGGGCCGTCCATCACCGCACTGGTCGCCTCATCATTGCGGTGCGCGGGCAGGCAATGCATGAACAAGGCGTCGGGTTTGGCGCGGCTCATCAACTGCTCATTCACCTGATAGGGGCGCAGCTGGTTGTGGCGGCGTTCCTTGGCGGATTCGGCGTCATGCATGGACACCCAAGTGTCGGTGACGACCAGATCGGCGCCTTCGACCGCCGTAAAGGGATCGCGCTGGATGGTGACTTTGCTGCCCTTTTCGCGGGCGAAGGCGACGAATTTATCTTCGGGGTCAAGCGTTTCCGGGCCAGTAAAGGTGAAGTCAAAGCCGAACTGCCCGGCGGCATGCAGAAAGCTGGCAGCCACGTTGTTGCCATCGCCGCACCAGACCACCTTTTTGCCCTTGATCGGCCCGCGATGCTCTTCATAGGTCATCACATCGGCCATGATCTGGCAGGGATGGGTGCGGTTGGTCAGCCCGTTGATCACCGGCACGGTGGCGTGTTCGGCCATCTCGAGCAGCGTCGCCTCTTCGAAGGTGCGGATCATGATCAGATCGACATAGCGCGACAAGACGCGGGCGGTGTCGGCAATGGTCTCGCCATGCCCCAATTGCATTTCCTTGCCTGACAGGACCAGGGTCTGCCCGCCCATCTGGCGCACACCGACATCGAAAGAGACGCGGGTGCGGGTCGAGGGTTTCTCAAAGATCAGCGCCACCATGCGGCCCGCCAAGGGCTGGTCATCATCGGGCGTGCCCTTGGGGCGGCCGTTGCGCGCGGCTTTCATCGCATGGGCGTCATCGATCATGGCGCGCAGATCGGTGGCGGAGGTCTTATGGATGTCGAGGAAGTGGTTCATGTCTGGTTCTTTCTGGGCCCAAGGCCGGGGGCGCTGCCCCCGGACCCCCGGGATATTTGAGCAGAGAGGAAGGGTTAAGCGGTGGCCAAGGCGGCTTTGTCCAATCGGGCCAGCGCTTCGGTAATGTCGTCGTCGGGGATGTTGAGCGGGGGGAGCAAGCGGATGACATTATCCGCAGCGGCCACGGTCAGGACGCCAGCCTCATAGCCCGCCTTGACGATGTCACTGTTCAGCGCCCGGCATTTCAGACCCAGCATCAGGCCTTCGCCCCGCACGCCCTCGAACACGGTCGGATGGCTGGCCACCAACGCCTCCAGCCCCTGACGGAACAGCGCGCCCTTGCGGGCGACTTCGGCCAGAAAACCGGGGGCAGAGATGATCTCGACCACCTTGGCCCCCACAGCACAAGCCAAAGGATTCCCGCCATAGGTAGAGCCGTGGCTACCAGCGGTCATACCCTTGGCGGCGTGTTCCGTGGCAAGCAAAGCGCCCAAAGGAAAGCCGCCACCGATGCCCTTGGCGACCATCATGATATCGGGGGTAATCCCCGCCCATTCATGGGCGAACAGGCGGCCCGTGCGGCCCATGCCACATTGCACTTCGTCAAAGATCAGCAGCGTGCCGGTGCTGTCGCACAGATCGCGCAAGCCCTTCAGGCACTGGTCCGGCACCGGGCGGATACCGCCTTCGCCCTGCACCGGCTCGATGATCACAGCGCAGGTCTGATCGGTGATCGCCGCCCGCAGCGCATCATGATCCCCCCATTTCAAACTGCGAAAGCCCGGCATCAACGGGCCATAGCCCTTGACCATTTTCTCCGCCCCCGAAGCCGCAATCGCCCCGGTAGAGCGGCCATGAAACGCGCCCTCAAAGGACAGGATCTCTACCCGCTCGGGCTGGCCATTCTCATACTGGAACTTGCGCGCCATCTTGATCGCCAGTTCTGCCGCCTCCGTCCCCGAATTGGTAAAAAAGACGGTATCGGCAAAGGTCCGGTCCACCAGCATCTCGGCCAAACGCTCTTGCTCTGGAATGGTATAGACGTTTGAGACATGCCACAGCCGCTGCGCCTGATCGGTCAGCGTGGCCACCAGCGCGGGATGCGCATGGCCCAAGGCATTGACCGCTATCCCGGATCCCAGATCCAGAAAGCGGCGGCCATCAGTGGCGGTAAGCCAAGCACCCGCGCCGGATGCAAAAGCAAGGGGCGCGCGGGAATAGGTCGGCAAGACGGCGGATGTCATAGGAGAACCCTTTGGAACAGAAGTGTCATGCGTAAAGCGGGGGGATTGCGGCTGTCAACGACAGTTGGACGACGATAAAGCGGCAAGAGAAGCCCGAATTAAGGCCCGGGCAGGCCAGATCATGCGCCTTATCGGCGTCGGTCAAACAACAAAGGGCGTGTCCGTGTGATCATCCCAGAACGATATCCCAGGATCCCCGCCTGCAAAAGCCCCAATATCTTGCGCTTTTTGAAATACTGTCCCCGAAGGGCGGGGAGCTTGAGGGGCAGCGCCCCTCATCAACCGCCATCTGCCCCAAGGCACCACGCTGGCCAAGACCAAGGCTTGCGCCGGCAGGCGCTCTTTTTCCCTACAAAAGCCCGCAATCCAAGACGCCAAGGTCAATTCAGTTGCCACCCTTGCGGCCCCCCCCGCCTCGCAGATACAATGGCCCAGATCTTTGATAAGGCGGAGACTGATATGTCCTGGACCGACGAGCGTGTTGAAACGCTCAAACGCATGTGGGGCGAAGGCCAATCGGCCAGCCAGATTGCCAAGGAATTAGGCGGTGTCACCCGCAATGCCGTGATCGGCAAGGTCCATCGTCTGGGCCTGTCGAACCGCGTTGGCGCCAAGGATGAGGAGGAGGCGGCAGCCGCCCCCGCCACCAGCGCCCGCGTCGAACCCGCCGCCCGGGCAGAGCCGCCGCCAAAGGCGGAACCCGCCGCTGCCCGCCCGGTAGCCGAGCGTCCCGCAGCAGCCCCGGCACCGTCGAACGTGACGCCGATGCCAATGCGCAAGGCGATCATCCCGGCCGGACAACCGCTGCCACCACAACCCAGCCTGAACGAGATCTCGCCCGAGGCCTTGGCTTCGGTGCGCGAGGTGGAAAAGCGGGCGAAGAAAATCTCGCTGATGGAACTGACCGAGCGGACCTGCAAATGGCCTATCGGCGATCCCGCGACTGAGGATTTCTGGTTTTGCGGCCTGCCCTCTATTCCCGGCAAACCCTATTGCGAGGCCCATGTCGGCGTCGCCTTCCAACCGATGAGTGCCCGCCGGGATCGTCGCCGCTAAGGCGACGACGCCCGGCAGTTACAACTCTGGTGGGATCGTCGCCGCTAAGGCGACGACGCCCGGCAGTTACAACTCTGGTGGGATCGTCGCCGCTAAGGCGACGACGCCCGGCAGTTACAACTCTGGTGGGATCGTCGCCGCTAAGGCGACGACACCCGGCTGCTCCCCTACCCTCAGGTCCAGATGCCCCATCGCCCGCGCGACCCATCCCGCAAGGAGCGCCTCTATCTCAATGTCAACACCCTTGTGCGCGGCGTGCACCATCAGACGGGCGGCGATTTTGCCTGAGGTCGTAACGGCAAAGCCGACACCGCAGCAACGGCGCATGGCATAACCAAAAGTCGGATGGGTGCGCCAAAACGGCGCGGGCTGGACTATTCCCCGCTCTCCCATTTCCTGCTGTCAAAGGTCGGTCAGGACCGGAACACCCTCTCCGCCGAGGCCGCCACAAGGCTGGACAAACCAGAGCCGATCTATCACCTCGTCGCCCGCACCGCTGCAGACCGCAGTCGCTTTGTCCGCGCAGGGGAAAGCAGCTATTGGAGCGGCCTTTTCATCGACGCAGAGAACCGGTTGATGCGGGTAGGCCCGGATCTGAAGGCAGACGATCTTAAGCCTCTCTGCCGCTGCGGCACCCACACCTTCAAAGGCCAGCCCTTTACCCGACCCTGGCGCGAGGATGCCGTTCCAGACCTTGGCGAATGGCTCCCGGGGCTGATCACAGCTTGCCGCACGAAAAACAGCGGCCAAGCCCGCAGAAACCACGGTCCGCTCATGTCCCGTCCGCCCGTCTCACCCCGCATTTGCCCTTTGCCAAATACTCCCGCCGGAGGCCCCGGCATCCCCGAGCGCACTGCCGCCGCAAACCTATTCCGTGACAACGCCGCCGAGCGGGGGCGCAAGGCCCCCCGAGGCGGCTCCCCCTTTGCAAGGCCGCCTCAATTGCCGCCCAAAATCCCCTCCAGCAACTTACCGGCCTCATCCTGCAACGCCTCTTCCGCGCGGCGTCTTACGGCGTCTTCCACGCTTTCGTCAGGCAAAACCTCTACCCCCAACTCGTCTTTCAGCTTGGCCTCTAGCGCGGCCTTGGCCTCGGCCTCGGCGGCTTTTGCCGCAACCCGCGCACGCTCTTCCAGGGCCTTGGCCTCAGCCTCCATCTTCTCGCGGGCGATGCTTTCAAGATCCAGCTTGAACCGTGGCTTGGCCCAAGGCCCGGTGATCAACAAAGGCACCATCACCCCGCCCGTGCCATCCTCGGCCGCCAGCGCCGTGGGCCGTAAACGGTAGTTCAGGTTGCGCTCACCAAGCCCGATCTCACCAGAGCCAACGGCCGTCAGATAAGGCGCCACCAACTTCAAATCGCTGTTCGACAAAACCCCACCCGCGATCGAGAAACTGCCTGCGATCCCATCGAAAACCGTGGTTTGCCCCTCGCCCACATAGCCCGCATCCAAGGTGCGCAGCATGCCCGCTATATCCAAGCCCCGGATTTCGCCTTTGCCCAAAGACAGCGTGCCATCGCCTTGCAACCCGCGCATCAGCGCATCCACCGAATTGCCAACGCCAAGAAATTTCAGCGTCAGATTGCCCTTGGCCAACAACCGGTTCCAGCCCGACACATCCACCAGCAAAGGCTGCATATCCAGCCCCGCCATCGACAGGCTGCCGCCCACCGACAACCCACCCCGCCCGTTCACCACGAATTCGCCGATGACAGCCCCCCCGTAAGCCGCCATCTGCTTGATATCAAACACCGCCCAGGCGCGATCAATGGTCAATATCAGTCGCGTCTCGCCAAACTTTACCACCCCCAGATCAACCGAGCCAGCCACCAGCGCTACCGCCGCATCCACCGCCCCAAGGGCCGAGACGTCCAACGTCTCCTTCGGCCACCCGTCAGCCTCCATCCCGCCGCCAGCACCACCGCCCTGACCGCCCGCAAGTCCCGCCAACGACAAAGCCCCCACGCGCAGCTGCGCCGACAGCTTGGACCGGTCCTTGCCCGGTTTCAGATCCAGATCGCCCGTCAGCTCATTGCCATCAGCCCGGATCACCGCCCCGCGCAGATAGGCCGCCCCCGTGGCATCCAGCGTCAGCTTGCCCGAAACCGCCAGCGATTGCGCCCCAAAGCCCTGCGGAAGATCGGGCGCGCTCGTGCCCATCAACCCCATCACCGCGCCCAGATCGGACAGATCCGCCACCAGATCGCCCTCTGCCGCCATCGGGTTCCACCCGCCAACACCCGCAAAAGAAATGTCTGAGCGGCCAATCTTGGCGCTTACCGTTAACGGCACAATACGGCCTTCTGTAAAGGCCGAAAACACACCCGCCTCGGCAGTCACCGCAATGGACTGGCCTGCCATGACAGCCGTGGCGCTAAGCTGTGCGGGGCCAGTGAAATCGGGGATGCTCACGCTGGCATCGACTTTGTCCAAGGTCACGCTCTGGCCCGTGCCATGATCGACAAAGCGCAGCGTCGCACCCGAGATCACGGCTTCGTCCAGCGTGTAAGAGCGGCCCCCGCCGGACGTATCAGCCGCCCCCTCGTCCACTGCTCCGCCGCCCCCAAAGGCCCAGTTTTCCCGGCCATCCTTGGCCCGTTCCAGCAAGATCTGCGGCGCTGTGGCGCGCAGGCCCAGAATGCGGATATCGCCGCCCAGCAGGGCCGAGGCGTTGATTTCGATCTTCAGGCTTTCGGCCTGAAACATCGGGCCGCCGTCCGACCAATCAGCATTGCTGATGGAAACAGGCCCGGCGGTGACGCCCAGAACCGGCCAAAAGCGCGGGCTGATGTCGCCTTCAATCACCAGCTTGCGGCCGGTCATCTGTTCAAATTGCCCCGCCGCCGCAGCCGCAATCCGCTCTGCCGGGATCAGGACCAACAAGCCGACCCCGATCAGAACCAGCACGATAACAGCCCCGAGCGCTCTGAATAGCCACCGCATCGCTGCCCTCATTTCTTTATGCTTTGGAAACAAAGCCTAAGCGCCGTAGGGCCGAACGGCAAGAACCCGCCTGCCCTAGCGGCATCAATTGGCCGAGAGCAGAGGTAAGGAAACAGAGCGGCTATCGCCGCACGCCCTTTCTGGCGCCTAGCCCCGACGGTGTGCGGTTTTCTCGACCGGCGTATCTGGCCCCAAGCGCGCTGCCTCCGGCGGGAGTATTTGGAAAAGGGCAAATCGCTGGACGGTGTCATTGTTTGGATTTGCCCTTTTGGAAATACTCCGGGGGAGCCGAGGGCGGGGCAGCGCCCCCTCACCTTTGCCACGGGCTCTGTCGGCGGGGTCTTCTCGGGCGCGTCGGCTTGCGCTATATCGGCGCTATGTCACAGAACCCTCCCCTCCTTCGCCCCGATCTGGCCCGTGCCAGCGTTCCCGATACCCGCCGCCTTGAAGCGCGCGCGGGCCAGCCGACGATTGGCATGGTCAGCCTTGGCTGCCCCAAGGCGCTGGTGGATTCCGAACGGATCCTGACGCGGCTGCGGGCCGAGGGTTATGCGATCAGCCCGGATTATCACGGGGCCGATGCGGTGATCGTCAACACCTGCGGCTTTCTGGATTCGGCCAAGGCCGAGAGTCTGGATGCGATTGGCGAGGCGCTGCGCGAGAATGGCCGGGTGATCGTGACGGGCTGTCTGGGGGCAGAGCCGGAGTATATCACCGGGGCGCATCCAAAGGTTCTGGCCGTGACGGGCCCGCATCAGTATGAGGCGGTTCTGGATGCGGTGCATCGGGTGGTGCCGCCGTCGCCCGATCCGTTCATTGATTTGTTGCCAGCCTCTGGCGTGTCATTGACGCCCCGGCATTACAGCTATCTGAAGATATCCGAGGGCTGCAATCACAAGTGCAAGTTCTGCATCATCCCCGATATGCGCGGGCGTTTGGTCTCGCGCCCTGCCTATGCCGTGGTGAAAGAGGCCGAGCGGCTGGTGGCGGCGGGCGTGAAAGAGCTGCTGGTGATTTCGCAGGATACCTCCGCTTACGGTTTGGATCTGAGGCATGCTGATGAGCGTGGGCACCGGGCGCATATCACGGATCTGGCGCGAGATCTGGGGTCGTTGGGGGCCTGGGTGCGGCTGCATTATGTCTATCCCTATCCGCATGTCCGCGATCTGGTGCCGTTGATGGCAGAGGGGTTGGTGCTGCCCTATCTGGATATTCCCTTCCAGCATGCCCATCCGGATGTGTTGAAACGGATGGCACGGCCTGCGGCTGCGGCGAAGACGTTGGATGAGATTGCGGCGTGGCGGTCGGTTTGTCCGGACATCACTTTGCGGTCCACCTTTATCGTCGGCTATCCGGGAGAGACGGAAGCCGAGTTCCAGACCCTTTTGGATTGGCTGCAAGAGGCGCAGTTGGATCGGGTGGGGGCGTTTCGCTATGAGAATGTCGCGGGCGCGCGGTCGAATGATCTGCCCGATCATGTGGCCGAGGAGGTGAAGGAAGAGCGCTTTGCCCGGTTCATGGAGGCCTCGGCGGCGATATCGGAGGCCAAGCTGGCGGCGAAGGTGGGATCACGGGTTCAGGTGATTGTCGATGAGGTTGACGATCAGGGGGCGACCTGCCGGACAAAGGCGGATGCGCCGGAGATTGACGGCAACCTGTTCATTGATGAGGGATTCGAGGGTCTGGCGCCGGGGGATATTGTGACGGTTCAGGTGGATGAGGCCGGGGAGTATGATCTTTGGGGGCGGCGGGTTTAGGGGGCGAATGGAGTTAGGAAGGTTATTGAATAGAGGATCGGACGTCAGGCGAGAGGTGTCGGAAATGTGTGGACATTGGAGGTATTTCGATGACTGAATTTTCTGATGAAACGCAGGAAAACCTGGCTCACTTCATTCACGGATGGTGCGACGTTACGCCAGAGTTGCAAAAGAGGATCGAAGAGTTCTCGCTCCTTTGGCAGGTTTTTGAGTGGCAGTTTGCCAACAAACATTTTGGCCTAGCGAAGCTCGAGCAATCAGGTCCCTTCGAGGAAGCTTTTGGGTGCCTGCTGAATATTGCGTTTCAAGCAGATATTGAAAGCGCTCGTTCGTATTTTGAGCAGAGATATACTGACGACCAGCGCCGCCAAAATCTCGTTATGGACAACGGGGGCGCAGATTTGTTGGGTGGCTTGAAAGAATCTGGCTCCACCGAAACCGGTGAGCAGATCGCCAGAACAAAAGCTATCCTCTATGTTGTCTTCCGGCTGCGGAACAACCTGTTTCACGGAGCAAAGGCCGCCTATGGCTACTTGGAGCAGGACGAAAACTTTCGAAATGCCATAAGTGTTTTGAATGCTGTCCTGCGAGCCAAAAAAAGAGCGGGATGAAGTATCCCTTTTTCTACTGTTGACTTGCCTCCACACGGTATCACTCTGATCATATATCCTCACAAAGGAATCCCTCCATGCCCGCAGACACCCCTCATATCGCGCAGAAAGCCCCCTATCCGGTCGAGGTGGAGGCCGGGAAATCCTATTTCTGGTGTGCTTGTGGCAAATCTGCCAAGCAGCCGTTTTGCGATGGCAGCCATAAGGGCAGTGAGTTTGCTCCGGTGAAATATACCGCCGAGGAGTCCAAAAAGGTGTTCTTTTGTGGCTGCAAGGCCAGCGCGAAGGCGCCGCTTTGTGATGGGTCTCACAAGGCGTTGTAGGCCCTTGGGCTTAACGCGAACGCAAAGGATTTCGCGATGATGCACAGAGTTGTCTGTGCGGGGTGCTGGGTCTGGCTTTTGCCGTGCCTGCGCAGGCCGAAATTATTGACACTTTGGCGCGGGTGCAAACGGCTACTGCGGCGCGGGGCGATGTGACCGAAGCGGTGGCAAATGAGGCCCGGCCTCGGCACGTCTACGGCTGGATCGCCTGAGAAAAATGCAAGTGGATGCCCATCGATAATCGTAAGGCGGTCAATATCGGGCGCGCAATCCTCGCAATTTTGAACGTCCCAAAACGGTTCGGTCGCTGTGCCGGTTATTGTCACTTCGCCTTGCGCGGGCGAGCCTGCAAGGAGAAGGGCAACAAGACTTAGCGCGAGGTGGCTTGGCGTGGGTTGCGACACGGGAGTCTCCTTACACCTGATCGCACACTAGTCGCCCCGGCGCTTGGCCTCCAGCAGGGCGCGGGTGCAGGTGACGATATGGGCAAAGCGGTCGCCGCCAAGATGGGTGCCGCCATACCAGCGGGTGACGATGATGGCGAAATCGGTCAGCGCTTCGCGTTCCAGCATCTTCAGGATCACCGCGCCTGCGCCGGATTCGCCGTCGTCGTTTTTCAGCGGGCCTTCGGTAGAGGAGACCAGCGCCCAAGAGTGGTGCGTGGCCTTGGCAAAGCGCTTTTCGCGTTTGAGGGTGGCGATATGCGCCTCAACCTCGGCGCGGGTAGTGGCGGGCGCGCCGGTGACGGCATAGCGAGAGCCACGGTCGCGCAAGGCATCATCTATCCGGATCATCGGGCTGTTTTCGCCGGTTCGGGAGGGGCGGTCAATGCGCCGTTGGAGAAAGGGCTTCGATGGCGGATTTGTTGGGGCAGAACTCTGGCAGCCGGGTTTTGGCGCCGGAATGGGCCAGCCAAAGGTCGCATTGTGGGCTGTGGGGGCAATGGTCGCAACGGGTGACAAGGCTTGCCAGCTGATCGCGGCTAAGATGGCCTGCGATCACCGCTTGGGGCAGGTTGCCACCTGCGATGCGGGCCATTCCGCGGGTCAGCCACCATGCGCGGGTGATCTGGGGGGTATCAAACATTGCGCCGCTCCTGTTCGGGTTCGCGATGCCTTCCAGGATGCCTGCACCGCAAAGGGGCGGCCATGACGCAGATCAACCGCCCCGCAGGCGGCGGGTGGTGCTGGCGACAAGGGCTTTGCGTTGCGCATTGGGCGGATGGGTGCCCAGGAATTTCTTGCCCGGATCGGGCAGGCGGTCAAAGAAGGCCGCCCCTTTGATCGGATCAAAGCCGGAGAGATAGGCGATTTCCGCACCAAGCACGTCGGCCTCTAACTCAAACTCCTGACTGTATTGGCGGGCGGCCAGCTCTGCGCCCGCCTCTTGCGCGCGCTTTACCTCATCGGCCGAGGCGCCTGCGGATTGGGCGATGGCCCCGGCTAGGGCTGCCCCGGACTGGGCTTGGCCTTGCCTGCGGGGGATGTGGCCCGCGATGTGGTGACCGGCCTCATGGCCCATCACAAAGGCCAACTCATCAGGATTATTGGCCATGGCGATCAGCGAAAGGGTAAAGATGACAAAGGGGCGGCCCCGGCTGTCAACGGTTTGGTAAGCGTTGGGCGACAGGCCGGGGCGGTCATCGACGGCAATGGTGATATCGCAATTGCGCGGGCCGGGTTGGCGGCGGCAAATCGCCTCGGCCACGGGTTCGACCCGGTCGACCACGGCAATGAAGGTTTGGGCGGCAAGGCGCCCGGCCTCACGCGGGGTGACTGCCACCGGCAGGTCCGGCACCGGAGGGGCGGCGGGTGGGGCCACAGCGGTAACGCAGCCCTGCAAAGCAAGGGCGGCTAACAGCAACAGGCTGGGCAGGCGGAAGGGCAGCGGCATGGGGTGGGTCCGGGTGTTGAGATGCGCATAAACTAGCAGCTTCCCCCGCACGCGGAAGGCCCTTCACGCAAGCGTCATTCCCCGTTAGCCTAAGCCCATGTTTACCATCGAGCACGAATTCGACGCCACCGTGATCACCCTTGTCGATGAGGGCGATGGCCTGCCTTTGCAGGATGACATCACCATATCAGCCTTTGAAGATTGCATCACACTCACCCAGTTCAACCCCGAAACCGGCAAGACCGCCCTGCTGACGCTGTCGATGGCGCAGCTGGATGATCTGGCGGCGGCGCTGAACCTGCCCGAGGGCAGCTACAGGATTGACCGCGACACGCCCGAGGCGGGTTAATCCAGCATAAAGACCTTGTCGCGCGCGGCTGCTCCGCGAAGCAACACAAGCCGGGTTTTGGCCACGCCAAGGCTGCGCGCCAGCAAGATCCGCGCGGCCTCAGTCGCTTTGCCATCCTCACGCTGTTCGGTGACGGATATGCGGATCGGCTCGCCCGGTTCCAGCGATGCGCTTCGGGCGTTTGGCGTGACGCGCACGGCAATCTGCGCGCCGGGTTGGGCGCGGGCCGACAGATCGGGCAGTTTGCGCGGGGCCATCGTCACCTCTTTGACCTTCACCCTGCCCCGTGCCACATCTGGGCGCAAGCAAAGGGAGACATACCATGACCACCGCCTTTTTCTGGGATGAGCGCTGTTTCTGGCATGGCGGCGGCAATTACGCGCTGACAATGCCGGTCGGCGGCTTTGTGCAGCCCTTGCCTGCGGGCTTGCCCGAGAACCCCGAGACCAAACGGCGGCTAAAAAACCTGTGCGAAGTCTCGGGCCTGTGGCGCGAAATGGCGACCAGTTCCGCCGATCCGGCCACGCGGGATGAATTGTTGCGGGTGCATCCCGAAAGCTATCTCAAGGCGTTCAAAGAGATGTCGGACGCTGGCGGCGGCGAATTGGGCCTGCGCACGCCTTTCGGCCCCGGGGGGTATGAGATCGCAGCGCTTTCCGCAGGCCTGACAGTGCAGGCCCTGCGCTCGGTGCTGATGGGGCAAGCCGACAATGCCTATGCTCTGTCGCGCCCGCCGGGGCATCATTGCCTGCCCGACTTCCCCAACGGCTTTTGCCTCTTGGCCAATATCGCCATCGCCGTTCATGCCGCCCGCGCCGAGGGGCGTGCGGCGCGCTTTGCGGTGGTGGATTGGGATGTGCATCATGGCAATGGGACAGAGGCGATTTTCCTGGATGATCCAGATGTGCTGACCATCAGCCTGCATCAGGAAAACAACTATCCTTTGGATACCGGGGCGGCGGATGTGCGCGGCACGGGGGCGGCTTTCGGCAGCAATATCAACATCCCCCTGCCGCCGGGCTTGGGGCATAAAGGCTACCTCGCGGCCTTTGACCGCATCGTGATGCCCGCGCTGCACCGCTTTGCCCCCGATGTGATCATCGTCGCCTGCGGCTATGACGCGTCGTGCTTTGATCCCTTGTCGCGGATGATGGCCACGGCAGAGACCTTTCGCGCGATGACAGCACGGGTCAAAGCGGCGGCGGCGGATCTGTGTGGCGGGCGGTTGGTTCTGGTGCATGAGGGCGGCTATTCTGAAGTACATGTGCCCTTTTGCGGCCATGCGGTGCTGGAAGACCTGACCGGAACCGCCATCCGCGCGCCGGACCCGATGGGCTACGCCTTGGACAAACGCCAACCGACCGCGCGCTATGATGCCTTTGCCGATGGGTGGATCGACGATCTGGCCCTTGCCTTCAACGCGCCCTAGACCTGCCCCGGCGCGCCCTGCCCTGCGGGTGGATGCCTCCGGCGGGAGTATTTGGAAAAGGGCAAATGCATAGGCGTTACTGTGTTTTCATTTGCCCTTTTGGAAATACTCCGGGGGGAAAGGGCCGCAAGGCCCTGTGGGGGGCAGCGCCCCCTGGCTTGCGGGGGCTGGCAGGTGCGGCGATCCCGCTTTAGGCTGACGTTGATCCAAGGAGTGACCCGATGCCCGCCCGCAACCCTGCCGCGTTTGAATTTTTGAAAACCCGCCGATCCCGCTCTGCCAAGGTGTTCACCACCCCTGTGCCCGACCGCGCGGGTCTGATGGAGATTTTGGCCGCCGCGTTGCGGGTGCCGGATCATGGCAAGCTGGAGCCGTGGCGGCTGGTGGTGGTGGAACGCGCGGGTTTTGCCCGGCTGGCCGATCTGGCTGAGGCGCGGGCGCGCGCGTTGGGCGCGGATGGGGAAAAGACCGCAAAGGGGCGTGGGCAGTATGATCTGGGGCAATTGGCGGTGGTGGTGATTTCTTCCCCCAAGGCGTCGGATAAGGTGCCCGTGCGCGAACAGGTTCTCTCCACCGGGGCCTTGTGTCTGGGGGTTGTGAATGCGGCGACGGCGGCGGGTTGGGGGGCATGCTGGCTGAGCGGTTGGCCATCGCATGACGCGGTGTTTTGTGCGCAGGCCTTTGGCTGTGCGGGGGCCGAGACCGTGGCCGGGATTATCCATATCGGCACCCCCGCCCCCGATGCGCCAGACCGGCCGCGCCCGGATCTGGGGCGGGTTGTCAGCTGGCTGCCCGCGTGATCCTTGCCGCGTTCCGGCACGCGGCGGGCCAATTTGGCGATCCGCGCTTTTTCCGGGTGGCTGTTTTGGGGCTGGCCTTGACACTCGCTCTGTTGCTCGGGGTCTTTGCATTGTTTCTGGCGATGTCCCCGGATCCTGACCAGATCCCCTATATTGGCCAAATCACGACCTTTGGCGACTTTTTCACCGGGCGGGCTTTGGCCTTTCTGCTGGCCGCCTCAATCTTTCTGATGCTGCCGGTGGTCGCGGTTTTTGCCGGGCTGTTTCTGCCCGATGTAGCCGCAGGGGTCGAGGCGCAGCACTATCTCCATTTGCCGCCCGCCCCCACACCGCATCCGCCGGGGATGATCATTGCGGCGGCCAATCTGGTGGGCCTGATGCTGGCCCTGACCCTTGGGGCGTTGTTATTCGTCTTGCCGCTGACGGGCCCAGGGTTTGTGTTGGTTTTCTGGGCGTTGAACGGGGCCCTGCTGGGGCGGATGTGCTTTGCCTTTACCGCCCGCCGCCATCTGCCGCTGGCCGAGGCGAAGGCCATGGCCAAGCGCAAACGCGGCGCAATCTGGGGCGCGGGGGCGGTTATGGCCTCTTTGGCCAGCCTGCCCCTTGTCAACCTGCTGGTGCCCCTGTGGGGGGTGGCCGCTTTTGTCCATTTGTATCACCGGCTGGCGGCTGCCGGGCGTTAGCCCCGGTTCGGCGTGTTCAGCCGGTTGAAGATGTCGATGTCTTCCAGCGTGATCACGCCTGAGACGATAATCCCAACGATCACCGCCCAGATCACGGTGGCAAAGGCGGTGGTGATCAGGGCGCTGCGGCCCACGGTCTCAGTTGCAGGCGCGCTGGGTGGGGTGCCCGGCACGACCGCGCCGACATCGCGCTGGGTCACGGTACGAACCTGCAAGACGATGTAAAAGGTCAGGAACCAGACCACAGAAAAGACGACAAGGGCGGCGGTGATGGTCATGCTTGCTCCAACTCTACCAGACAGCCGTTGAAATCCTTGGGATGCAGGAACAAGACAGGCTTGCCATGCGCGCCAGTCTTCGGCTCTCCACTTCCCAAAACGCGGGCGCCTGCGGCTTTCAGGCGGTCGCGGGCGGCGAGGATATCGTCCACCTCATAGCAGATGTGATGGATGCCGCCGGTGGGGTTCTTTTCCAGAAAGCTGGCAATCGGGCTATTGTCGCCCAAGGGATACAGCAGTTCGATCTTGGTATTGGGAAGGGTGATGAAGACCACGGTGACGCCGTGGTCCGGCTCATCCTGCGGGGCGCCGACATCTGCGCCAAGGATGCCCTTGTATTGCGCAATGGCGGCTGCAAGATCGGGCACAGCGATGGCTACGTGATTTAGGCGACCGATCATCAAGGCGTCCTTTCCGGCGGGCAACAGTTCAGCGGGTTATGGCGGCAAGGCGCGTTGGGGGCAAGAGGCCAGCCTGCCGCAGGGGCGCATCGCGGGGGGGGCCCGTTTACCGCTTATTCATCCTGCGGCGCTTAGGCTGATCGGGCCAACCGTCGTTGCTTTACCAACCAAATGGAGCCGCCGCCATGCCCTGCCTGCCCGATACCATCCAACTTGATCTGTCGCCGATTGGCCTTGTCGGTGCAGAACAGCCCTTGCGCGGGCTGACCGTGCTGGCGGTCGAAGACAGCCGCTTTGCCTGCGATGCGCTGCGGCTAATGTGCCGCCGATCGGGCGCGCGCCTGCGACGGGCCGATACGCTGGAGGCGGCGGCGGCGCATCTGCGGGTTTATCGCCCCGATGTTGTGTTGATCGATCTGGGCCTGCCCGACGGGCGCGGAGAGGGGTTGATTGAAAGCCTTGTCGCCACGGGGGCTGATCGCCCTGCCCTTTTGGGGATGAGCGGGGATGACGCCGGGCGCGCCTTGGCAATGGCCGCCGGGGCGGATGGATTCTTGGATAAACCCTTGGCCGGGCTTGCGGCTTTTCAATCGGCGTTGCGGGCGGTGATGCCGGGCAAGGCCGCACCCGTGGCCGATACCGGTGCCTCGGTCACCGCCGATCCGCAAGCGTTGCTGGATGATCTGGCACTGGCGGCTGCGGCGCTGACCACGCAGCCGGGGCTGCTGCAACGCCGCTATCTGGCTGGGTTCTTGACCGGCATTGCCCGCCATACCGGCGATGGCGCGCTGCAAAAGGCCAGCGCCGCGCTTGGCGATCCGGAGGCCAGCTTGCAAGAACTGTCTATTTTGTTGAACCAAAGATTGGCGGCGGGCAGGCCCTTTGGGCCTGCTTATCGCTCAGAGATGCGACCCCATGCAGGGTAAGCGGGGGTGGAACAGGCCATTCCTTTGGGCCGTGAGCCTTTATGGCGGTTGCTCTGTTTCCTTACCTTTCTTTGCGACCAGTCAAAGCCCGGGGTCAGAGGCCACGCGGGTCAGCCGGGTCAGGTCGGACAGCCGCTCTTTCTGATGGCCGCTGGCGTCGAAATTCGCCGGCGACAACCAGGCCCGAAACGCCTCAGACAAGGCGGGCCAATCCTCGGAGGTGATCGCAAACCATGCGGTGTCGCGGTTGCGCCCCTTGACCACCAGATGATTGCGAAAGACGCCCTCATAGCTAAAGCCCAACCGTTGCGCCGCCCGCCGAGACGCCATGTTCAGCGCGTTGCATTTCCACTCATACCGCCGATACCCGGCGCGAAAGGCCCAATCCATCATCAGCCACATCGTCTCGGTCGCGGCCAGACCCTTTTGCATCTCGGGCGCGAAGCAAATGTGGCCCACCTCGATCGAACCAGCGTCGGGGGTGATGCGCAGATAGCTGGCCACGCCGCCGCAATGGCGGCTGGCCGGGTCGCGCATCACCAGAAAATACGGATCATCGGCTGATTCGCGGTCTTTGGAATGGCGGTGATAGGCGCTGGCAGAGGCGAAGGGGCCGTAGGGCATATAATCCCACAAGGCATCATGGCCGTTATAGGCGCGAAACAGATCGGCGGAATGGGCGTCTGCCACCAGCGGCTCCAGCCGGACAAAGCTGCCCACCAGCGCTTGCCCGTCAGGCCAGGGCGGCGGGGTCCAGTTTTGCACCGGTGGTCCAAGTTTTGCGTCGTCCACTTGCGCCCTTTCTGTCCGGCTTTCCGGCAGGTTATGCGGCGACAGCAAGGCTTGCAAGCGTGGTCAAACAGGTCCGGGGCGGTCTCCATCCGCAAGCCGGGAAAGACCGCGGTTTCCAGCAGGTTCTGGTCGAGACCGTAAAGCCCACGCACGGCCTGCCCGGCCCAATCGCACACGTCAGAGGTGGGTAGAAGATCGCGGCGTCCGTAAAGGTTGGCTCCCCACATCCCCGGCCATTGGCCCAAGATCTGGCCGCATCGCCCCCCCTCTGTGGCCACCATCAACCCGCCCGCGCTATGATCGGTGACCAACGGCTCTTTCATCCGGGTGATCATCCACGCCAGCATGTCCAGCGGGTGGCGCAGTTGCGGTCCTGCGCCTGATGGCTGTCCCATTCAGTCAGCGAATGGCCGGCGATCGGGGTCTGATCGCGCAGGCGTTCGGCGGTGAAATCAACCGGGCCACCGATCCCATCGCCAGTGTCAGCGGCCATGCTTCCACCCTCGGTCAGCTCCAGCGCCGCACCGTTGCTGGAGCGAAAGGCGGCGGGGGTGACATCGCTGCCGGTTCCGGCTTCAAAAATACCCTGCCCGTCGAAATGGCTGTGTTTGTCGTGGTAGAGGTTGAGGTGGCTTGAGCAAAACCCAGCACTTGGCGTCCCGCAAAGACTTCAGGCCCAAGCACGCGCCATTCAGCCCAAAGCCCTGCGTCCGATCAAGACTCGGCATCGCGGTCACGCCGGGGATGGCGGCCATAAGGGCGATCTTTGGCAAGGGCGTGCCAAGGCGGCCCGGCACCTTGCCCAATTTGACCGCACGGCGCTGCGCCCTTTTGCGCGCCTTGATCTGATCAGGGTTGGTTTGGAACCTGTGGCGGGCAGTGCCGATGGCTTAGCTGTCTTTTGGCACCACGCGCAGGTTCAATTCGCGCAGCTGGGCGTTGGTCACCTCTGACGGGGCGTTCATCAGCAGGTCTTCGGCGCGCTGGTTCATCGGGAACATGATGACCTCGCGGATGTTGGTGGTATCGGCCAAAAGCATCACCAAGCGGTCAATGCCTGCCGCACAACCGCCGTGGGGCGGTGCACCGTATTTGAACGCCTTGACCATGCCGCCAAAACGGGTGTCGACTTCAGAGTTGGGGTATCCGGCCAACTCAAACGCCTTATACATGATTTCGGGCTTATGGTTGCGGATGGCGCCCGAGAGCAGCTCATAGCCATTACAGGCCAGATCGTATTGATATCCCAAAACTTTCAACGGATCGCCCTGCAGCGCCTCCATCCCGCCTTGCGGCATTGAGAAGGGGTTGTGGGAAAAGTCGATTTTGCCCTCATCGGTCTTTTCATACATCGGGAAATCAACGACCCAGGCAAAGCGGAAGCTGTCTTTTTCAGTTAGGCCCAGCTCTTTGCCAATCTCATTGCGGGCACGTCCGGCAACGGATTCAAAGGTTTCCGGCTTGCCGCCAAGGAAGAAGGCGGCATCGCCAAGGCCAAGGCCGAGTTGCAGGCGGATGGCTTCGGCGCGCTCTGGGCCGATGTTTTTGGCGAGGGGGCCAGCGGCTTCCATGCCGGATTTGTCTTCGGCCTCACGCCAGATGATATAGCCCATGCCGGGCAGACCTTCTTTTTGCGCGAAGGCATTCATCCGGTCGGCGAACTTGCGGCTGCCACCTTTGGGGGCGGGGATGGCGCGGATTTCGGTGCCTTCGTTTTTCAAGAGGTTGGCGAAGATGGCAAAACCGGAATCGCGAAAATGGTCGGAAACGATCTGCATTTTGATCGGGTTGCGCAGGTCTGGCTTGTCGGAGCCATACCACAAGAGCGAGTCGGCATAGGCGATGCGCGGCCAATCGGCGTGGACTTTGCGGCCTTCGGCATAGTGTTCGAATAGGCCTTGCAGGACGGGCTGCACGGCGGCGAAAACGTCTTCTTGCTCGACGAAAGACATCTCGACGTCGAGTTGGTAGAAATCGGTCGGGGAGCGGTCAGCGCGGGGGTCTTCGTCGCGGAAACACGGGGCGATCTGGAAATAGCGGTCAAAGCCCGCGACCATGATCAGCTGTTTGAACTGCTGCGGGGCCTGCGGCAGGGCGTAGAATTTGCCGGGATGCAGGCGCGATGGCACCAGAAAGTCGCGCGCGCCTTCGGGGCTGCTGGCGGTGATGATCGGCGTCTGGAATTCGGTAAAGCCCTGATCCCACATGCGATTGCGCAGCCAGCGCACAACGTTGGATCGCAGCATCATATTGGCATGCATGGTGTCGCGGCGCAGGTCGAGGAAACGGTAAGTCAGGCGGGTTTCCTCGGGGTAGTCCAGCTCTCCGAACACCGGCAGGGGCAGCTCTTCCGAGGGGCCAAGGACTTCGACATCGGCCACATAAACCTCAATCTCACCGGTCGGGATCTTGGCGTTCACTAGGGACGCATCGCGCGCTTTGACCCGGCCATCAATCCGCACAACCCATTCGCTGCGCACCTTTTCCAAGGCGGCAAAGGCCGGGCTATCGCCATCGCACAAGACTTGGGTGATGCCGTAATGGTCGCGCAGATCGATGAACAAAACCCCGCCATGGTCGCGCACCCGGTGGACCCAGCCCGAAAGCCGGACCTCTTGGCCGACGTGATCCTTGTTCAGGGCTGCGCAAGTGTGGCTGCGATAGGCGTGCATTTGGGATCCCCTTTCGAGAGCATAAGTCCTTTGCGCCGATACACATCGACAAAGGGGGCAAGTCAACCCCAACCGGGCGCTTGTTGCGGCGGGGGGCCTCCGGCGGGAGTATTTTTAAAAGGGCAATTGCAAAGACGCGCGGCTTTGAGTTTGCCCTTTTGGAAATACTCGACAGGGGTCCGGGGGTGTCAAACCCCCGGCGCTATCCGGTCCAGCGCGCCGGGATCAGACCGCGCAGCGCGTTGCCGACCCAAAGGCGGGTGTTTGGCAGGTCTTTGGCCAGCAGGATTTCCTCGGGGCAGGCCATTTCGGCACGCAAGACGCCGGGGAGAAGGCCGCAGGTCAGGGGCGGGGTGCGCAGGCCTTGGCCGCGGTCAAAGAAAAGGGTGGTGATGGAGCCGTCGCAGACCTCACCGCGTTCATTGGTGAAGATGACCTCATCGAGGGTGTCGGGAAGGGTGGCGCGGGCGTGGTCGTAGGCGGCGCGGTTGGTGGATTTTATGGTGAGCCAAGGATCAGTGGAGGTGAGGGTTTGGGCGGCAAGGCCCAGCCGCCATTCGGATGTGGTGGGTGGCAGGGGGTGGGTTTGCCAGTCTAGTTGGCCGCTGGCGTCCAAGGTCAGGCGCAGGCGGGCGGGATGGGCGGGGCCTTGGGGGTGCGTTTTGGGGCAAGCCCATCCCAGCAGGGCCGCCGAGCGGGTTAGCCGGGCGTGATGCAGGGGCCAGCGGGGGGCGGTTTTGCCATCCCACAACAGCGTCTCGATCAGCTTTAACCCCGGCTGATGGCTGCGTTCACGAAGCGGGCTTTCCACAGCGCTTCCTCCCATTCTCCGGTCACGGTGGAGCCATGCGTCAGCCCGCCGCCGACGTTCATCACGATGCTGTCTCCGGTGATCGACAGGGTACGGATGGCGACCGAGAAATCGGCGCTGCCGTCCGGACCCATCCAGCCGATGGCACCGCAATAGACGCCACGCGGGGCGCGCTCGACCTCTCGGATGATCTGCATGGCGCGAATTTTGGGCGCACCGGTGACCGATCCACAGGGGAACAGCGCGGTCATCAGGCCCGGCAGGGTGGCAGGTTCGGCCAGTTGGCCAGTGACGGTAGAGGTCATCTGATGCACGGTGGCGTAGGATTCGATGGCATAAAGGGCGTGCACTTTGACAGAACCCACCTGCGCCAGACGCGAGATGTCATTGCGCAGCAGATCAACGATCATCAGGTTCTCGGCCCGGTCTTTTTCAGATGCCGACAGATCGGCGATGATGGCGGCATCTTCCACCGCATCGGCGCCGCGCGGGCGGGTGCCTTTCATCGGGCGGGTAGAGATGCGGCCCATGGCGTCCAGTTGGAAGAACAACTCGGGGCTGCGGGAGACAACGATTGGCCCCTGTCCGAGGTCGATGTAAGCGCCATGCCCCACCGCCCCAGTGCGCCGGAACGCGCCGTAAAGTCCCAGGGGGGTGCCTTTGATCAGCCGAGCCGCCATCGGAAAGGTCAGGTTGACCTGATAGCAATCGCCCGCCTTGATATAGTCAAACACCCTGCGCGCGGCATTGCCATAGGCGCGGCGGCCAATCTGCGGTTCCGGCGCGGTCATGGTGGTGTGCTGGCCTTCCTTTGCGGCGCGGGCCAGAAGGGCGGTGGCATCCTGGGGCGCATCATAAACGCCCAGCAGCACCAAGGGGCCGGGCCTGCGGCGGGGAATCTCTGCGGCCAAGGCCGGTTCCAACGCATAGCCCGCCTCATAGGCGACATATCCCGCGACCCAGGCACCTTTTGCCCGTGCGGCTTCTGCCCGTGCCAGCGCACGCGGCACATCGGCGGGGGTATGGGCCGCAATTACCTGACGCGGGGCCGTAAAAGCCGCCGGGCCGCCAGATGGACCATGTTCCAGAAGGATCACCGCGCGCCCCCATTGCCGATCCCTCCGAGATAGGCCGAACCGCCCCCCGGTTCCAGCCCCCTTTCCGCCGCCCGAAGGCGCTTTTGCGACAGCCGCAAGCCGCGCCCTTTGCCCCTTGCGCCCCCGCCCGCACGGTCTATAACCCCCAACAATTTGCGCATATATGGGGGCTTTTGACATGCCGAAGCGGACAGATATCCACTCGATTATGATCATTGGCGCGGGCCCCATCGTCATCGGCCAAGCCTGCGAATTCGACTATTCCGGCGCGCAAGCCTGCAAGGCGCTGCGCGAGGAAGGCTACCGGGTTATCCTCGTCAACTCCAACCCCGCAACGATCATGACCGATCCGGGGCTTGCCGATGCGACCTATATCGAGCCGATTACGCCGGAAGTCGTCGCCAAGATTATTGAGAAGGAACGCCCCGACGCGCTGCTGCCGACCATGGGCGGGCAGACCGGGTTGAACACCGCTTTGGCGCTGGCCGATATGGGCGTGTTGGATAAGTTCAATGTTGAGTTGATCGGGGCCAAGCGCGAAGCCATTGAGATGGCAGAAGATCGCAAATTGTTCCGCGAGGCGATGGACCGGATCGGGTTGGAAAACCCCAAGGCGACGATCATTGCGGCGCCTAAATTGCCATCGGGCAAGTATGACATCATGGCAGGCGTGCGCGAGGCGATTGACGCCTTGGATTACGTCGGTCTGCCCGCGATTATCCGCCCCGCCTTTACCCTTGGCGGCACCGGCGGCGGCGTGGCCTATAACCGCGACGACTATGAGGCGATTGTCAAAAGCGGCCTTGAGGCCAGCCCGATGGCGCAGGTTCTGGTCGACCAATCGCTACTGGGCTGGAAAGAGTTTGAGATGGAGGTGGTGCGCGACACCAAAGACAACGCCATCATCGTTTGCGCGATTGAAAATATCGACCCGATGGGCGTGCATACCGGCGATTCCATCACCGTGGCCCCTGCCCTGACCCTGACGGATAAGGAATATCAGATCATGCGCAACGGCTCGATTGCCGTGTTGCGTGAGATCGGCGTCGAGACGGGCGGGTCGAACGTGCAATGGGCGATCAACCCGGCAGATGGCCGCATGGTGGTGATCGAGATGAACCCCCGCGTGTCGCGCTCGTCCGCGCTGGCGTCCAAGGCCACCGGGTTCCCGATTGCCAAGATTGCGGCGAAACTGGCGGTTGGCTATACGCTGGATGAGTTGGACAATGACATCACCAAAGTCACGCCCGCGTCGTTTGAACCCTCAATCGACTATGTCGTCACGAAAATCCCGCGCTTTGCGTTTGAGAAATTCCCCGGCGCCGAGCCGAACCTGACCACTGCGATGAAATCGGTGGGCGAAGTGATGGCCGTGGGCCGCACCTTCCACGAGTCGATGCAAAAGGCGCTGGCGTCTTTGGAAACCGGGCTTTCGGGCTTTGATGAGATTGATATTCCCGGTGCCCCCGACCGCGCCGCTATTTCCAAAGCGCTGTCTCAAGCCACGCCAGACCGCATCCGCGTGATCGCCCAAGCGATGCGCCACGGCCTGTCGGATGATGACATTCAGGCCATCACCTCTTTTGATCCATGGTTCCTCGCCCGCATCCGCGAAATCATTGATGTTGAAGCACAAGTCCGCCGCACCGGCCTGCCCCTGACAGCCGAAGGCATCCGCGAGTTGAAGATGATGGGCTTTACCGACGCCCGCCTTGCCCGCCTGACAGGCCGCGACGAAGGCCAGATCCGTCGCGCCCGCACGCGCCTTGGCGTCAACGCTGTCTTCAAGCGGATTGATACTTGTGCTGCGGAATTTGAGGCCCAGACGCCTTACATGTATTCCACCTATGAGATGCCCGCGATGGGCGATGTGGAATGTGAAGCCCGGCCATCGGCGACGAAAAAGGTGGTTATTCTGGGCGGTGGCCCGAACCGGATTGGCCAAGGGATTGAGTTTGATTACTGCTGCTGCCACGCCTGCTATGCGCTGACCGCGGCGGGTTATGAAACCATTATGATCAACTGCAATCCGGAAACGGTTTCTACCGATTACGACACCTCGGACCGGTTGTATTTTGAGCCGCTGACGCTGGAACATGTGCTGGAAATCCTGCGGGTTGAGCGGGAGAATGGCACCCTGCACGGCGTGATCGTGCAGTTCGGCGGGCAGACGCCTTTGAAGCTGGCGAATGCCTTGCACGAAGAGGGCATCCCGATTTTGGGCACCACGCCCGATGCGATTGATCTGGCCGAGGATCGTGAGCGGTTCCAGCAACTTCTCCACAAGCTGGGCCTGAAGCAGCCGCACAACGGCACCGCACGCTCGCGCGATGAGGCGTTTGTGGTGGCCCGCGATGTGGGCTATCCGCTGGTCATCCGGCCGTCTTTCGTGCTGGGTGGCCGCGCGATGGAGATCATCCGCGATGATGCCCAGCTAGAGCGGTATATCGCGACGGCGGTGCAGGTTTCGGGGGATTCTCCGGTTCTCTTGGACAGCTATCTGACGGGCGCTGTTGAGGTGGATGTGGATGCGCTGTCAGACGGGCAGAACGTGCATGTCGCGGGAATCATGGAGCATATCGAGGAAGCTGGCGTTCACTCCGGCGATTCTGCCTGCTGCCTGCCGCCACATCAACTCTCGCCCGAGACCATCGAAGAGCTGAAACGCCAGACTGTCGTGATGGCCCGTGCGCTGAACGTCGTCGGCCTGATGAACGTGCAATTCGCCATCCAGAAGGGCGATATTTATGTGCTGGAGGTGAACCCCCGCGCCTCTCGCACCGTGCCCTTTGTGGCCAAGGCGACTGACTCGGCGATTGCCTCGATTGCAGCCCGTCTGATGGCGGGGGAGCCTTTGTCAAACTTCCCCCACCGCGCGCCTTATGCCGCTGATGTCGGCCCGGATACCGTGCTGCCCTTGGCCGATGCGATGACGCTGGCCAACCCGATCACGCCGTGGTTCAGCGTTAAAGAGGCCGTGCTGCCCTTTGCCCGCTTTCCCGGCGTGGACCCGCTGTTGGGGCCGGAAATGCGCTCCACCGGCGAAGTGATGGGCTGGGATCGCACCTTTGCGCTGGCGTTTTTGAAGGCGCTGATGGGGGCCGGAACCATCCTGCCGGACACAGGCCGCGTCTTCGTGTCGATCAAGGATATGGACAAGACCGACGCAATGGCCGACGCCGCCCGTGATCTGGTGGCGATGGGGTTTCAGATCGTGGCAACCAAGGGCACGGCGGCTTGGCTCTCCTCGGTTGGTGTGGCGTCAGAACCTGTGGCCAAGGTCTATGAGGGCCGCCCGAACATCGTGGACAGGCTGAAGAACGACGACATCGCGCTGGTGATGAACACGACCGAGGGCACGCAGGCAATTTCCGACAGCCGAGACATCCGCCGCGTCGCCCTGATGGACAAGATCCCGTATTTCACCACGGCTGCGGCGAGTATTGCGGCGGTGGCGGCGATGAAGGCACGGGGTGAGGGGTATGGGGTGCGGACGTTGCAGGGTTGAAGGCATCACCAATCAAAGCTAAAAATTTCTGGATGCTTCCAAAGTTTGGAGCAATTATCCTTTTTAATTGAGTTTACATAAATTTTAAGAATATCCTGCAGTTTTGCATGTAACAACTCACTGGCTGGCTGTTCCCGACCGTCCTTCTGGTAGGTTGCATTTACTTTGAATGGTCGCAGTTCACTCAAAGCAGCTTGCTCTGTTTGGCCTCTGTTTTCAACATGGGCAGATGCAATAATTTTCCAGTCAAATGTATTTGCGTATCGCTGCCCATTCAGATTTCGCTCACGCTGATCGATGTCTATCGCGCTACCAATCTTGTGGGCACCTCTAAAAATTGCGTCTGCCCTGACGGCAGTGTAGATATTGGCCCAGTGTGAGATGGAGGCTGGTTGTCATGGCGCAGATGGGTTTCTTTGATCTTTCAGATCGTTACGCGAGCCTGGATGCGAAAAAGGATCCGCTTCTGGAGATCAACTCTGTCGTGCCATGGGAAGAGTTCCGGGCTTTGCTGGAGCAGGTCTGGCGCAAGCCGGATGCGGATCGCAAGTCCCGCGCGGGGCGCAAGCCGATGGACGCGGTTCTGATGTTCAAGACGCTGGTTCTGAGCGCGCTTTACAACCTGTCGGATGACCAGATCGAGTATCAGGTCCGCGACCGGCTTTCCTTCATGCGGTTCCTTGGGCTGGGCCTTGGCGACCGGGTGCCCGACGCCAAGACGGTCTGGCTCTATCGCGAGGCTCTGGCGCAGGCGGGCAAGGTGGAGGAGCTGTTTGCACTCTTCGACGGGCACTTGGCACGGCGGGGCTATATTGCGCGGGGCGGGCAGATCCTCGATGCGTCCATCGTGCCGGTGCCGCGCAATCACAATAAGCGCGAGGAAAACGCCTCGATCAAGGCTGGGGAGACGCCGGAGTCCTGGGTCGACAAGCCGGCCAAGCGGTCGCAAAAGGATGTTGACGCGCGCTGGACCAAGAAGCACGGAAAGTCGCATTACGGCTATAAGAACCACGTGAATGTGGACCGCATGCACAAGCTGGTGCGGCGCTATCACGTCACCGACGCGGCCGTGCACGACAGCCAAGCGGTGGATCACCTTCTGACGCGGGGCAACACCGGCTCCGGGGTGTGGGCGGATTCAGCCTACCGGTCCGAGGAGATGGAGGCAAAGCTGCGCGCCCGGCAGCTCAAAAGCCACATCCACCGCAAGGGCAATCGGGGCAAGCCGGTGAGCGAGCAGGCCCAGAAGAGCAACCGGACCAAATCCACCGTGCGGGTCCGGGTCGAGCATATCTTTGGCGCGCAGGCCAATGACATGGGCGGCACCATCGTGCGAACCATCGGCCTGGTGCGGGCCAAGGCCAAGATCGGGATGAAGAACCTCGCCTACAACATGCGCCGTCTTGGGCAACTGGGCCGCTTCAACCCATGCCCGGCATGAAAGAAGGGCGACCGGACCTGCGGATCAGGCCGCGAAGCGGCACGGACCCTGCCCGGAAGGCCGCACGACAGACACAAAACCACGTAACCGCCCGCCAATCAGCAGTTCCCTTGCCAACTTCAACCGGTGTCGCACCGAGGTGCGGCGCTGAAAACTGAAAAAATCGAGGTACCCTTGTGCATTTTCAATCTTGGCGATGCTGCCACATATACGTAACCAGGTCGACGATGCCGAGTCACGAATGCTATTTTTTTAGTATCACACTGCGCGCAAAATCCGGCGCGAGTACGAATCCTATGGTGCGCTTTCTGACACTCCGACCCAAGGACAAGGTCGAAACCCAACTCTTTTGCGTTGGCTTTCCAGACTGCCGACGGCTCAAACCGCGCGTCGTATATTTCGTCTATTTGAAATCCATGATGAATAACGAATGCGATCTCTGATTCGGTTAGTACATTTGGTTTTATGGCTGCCATTGAAGTATCCAATCGGATGTTTCTGAGTTTTCAACCGCGTCTCGATGTATAGAGTCACCCCTATGCGAACCTCACTCCGACCGCCCCTCCAGAAACGCAATCGCCCGCGCCGCATCCCCGTTCCTCCCACGCTCGGCAAAGAACTCCGCAGCCCCCCTTGCGCCCACCTTTTCGGCCAGCGCCAAGGCGATGTATTGGTTGACGGAAACGCCGTCCTTGGCCGCAAAATCCTCGGCCGCTTTTTTCAGCGACCGGGGCAGGTTCAGCGATACGCGCGCTTTCATGTCGTGATCCTCCGCAAGGCCTCGGCCGGGGTCAAAAGGGGCAGTCCGAAGCGCGCGGGGGCAGCCCCGAAATCTCGCGTGTTATGGGTGACGATGGCGGCAGCGCAGTTGGTTGCGGCCTCCAGCACCATCTCATCACCGGGGTCGTTCAGTTGCGGGCGCCATTGAAAGTCGATGCCGACGGGAACGACGGTTGCGGCGATATCTTCAAGAAACTCGGTCATCTGCACACGCGTTATCCCCGTTGCCAGCAACAATTCCGCCCGGTTCAGCACATCCTCATACTCATAAAACAGCGGCACCGAGCAATACCAGACGAACCTGCGCCGGAACCCCGCAAGCAAAAGCGGGTTGGACGCACCCGTCCGGCTGCGCACCGCGGCGACGAGGACATTGGTATCCAGAACCAGCTTCATGACGCCATATATAGCGTAACATCACATAAGACGCAAGATGCAAGGCTTGACTTCCTCCCCCAAATCCCCCATCTCCCCTCTGTCCCCAAGGCCCGTGCCGCGTGAGCATGTGTAAGGCCGGGGACATGGTTCCCACCGTCACGCAGGGGTTCCGCGGCTTTCACGGTGCTTGGGCATGGGTCCGGGTGCGAGTGGGGGTCGCTTCCCTTTGGCCCGATGGTAGGGCCGTGCAGACCGCTGTCCGGGCGGTCGGAAAGATATTATGACGACTTTTGCAGATCTGGGCCTGTCGCCCAAACTCTTGGCTGCGTTGGAGAAAACCAACCTCAAGACGCCAACGCCTATTCAGGCGCAGGCCATTCCGCATATCATGGCCGGCAAAGACCTGATGGGGCTGGCGCAGACCGGCACCGGCAAGACGGCGGCCTTTGGCTTGCCGCTGCTGCACCGCATTCTGGATATCGGCCACCCGCCGGGGCCGCGCAATGTGCGCGCGCTGATCCTTGCGCCAACGCGGGAATTGACCCTTCAGATCAAGGAAAACCTTGAAACCTATACCAAAGGCACCGCCGTCAAGGTGCTGATGGTGGTGGGGGGTGCCTCGATCAACAAGCAGACTCAGGCGCTGCTGCGCGGGGCTGATGTGCTGGTGGCCACGCCGGGTCGCTTGATCGACCTGCTGGAGCGGGGCGATGTTTCGTTGGAAAAATGCGGCTATCTGGTGCTGGATGAGGCCGACCATATGCTGGATATGGGCTTCATCCACTCGCTTCGCCGGATTGCCAAGCATATCCCGCAAAAGCGGCAGACGCTGATGTTCTCGGCCACCATGCCGAAGGATATGAACGAGATTGCCGATGCGTACTTGCGCGATCCGATCAAGGTGCAGGTGGCCCCCCCCGGCAAGCCGGTGGAGCGGATTTCGCAGGGCGTGCATTACCTGCCTGCGGGCGACAAGGCCAAGCAGCTGGAAGAGTATCTGAAAAAGCATGTGGGCGAGCAGGCTTTGGTCTTTTCGCGCACCAAGCATGGTGCGGATAAGCTGGCCAAGGTGTTGGGCGGCTGGGGGTTCAAGGTCGGTGCCATCCACGGCAACCGCAGCCAGAACCAGCGTGACCGGATTTTGAGCGAGTTCAAGGCCGGTCTGGTCGATGTGTTGGTGGCCACGGATGTGGCGGCACGCGGGATTGATATCCCGACGGTGCGGCACGTCTATAACTATGACATGCCGAATGTGCCGGAAAATTACGTTCACCGCATTGGCCGCACGGCGCGGGCCGGGGCGGATGGCTCTAGCGTTAGTTTCTGTGCGCCGGCCGAGATGGGCGAATTGATGGCCATTGAAAAGATGCTGAAAAAGCCGTTGCCGGTGATCGGTGGCGCGCCTTGGTCGGCGGAAGTGATCGCGGCCGCGCCAAAGCCGGGGCAGAACCGCGGGCAGCGCGGCGCTGCTGGTGGTGGTGGCCGTCAGGGCCAGCAGATCCACAAAAACCCGAACCAAAAGCCCGGCAAGCGCGTCGGGGGGCCCGCTGGCCCAGCCCGTCCGCAATCTGCGCCAAAGCCGCGTCCGCAGGGTGGCACCCATACGCCCAAGCGTCAGGGCAGCCCAAACCGCGCCAGCTAAGGCGCGGCTTAGCTAACCTCGTCTTCGAGGTTCAGCTTCATGTCCAAGATAACCTGTTGAATGGCAAGCGTCTCTCGCAAGAGGCGCTTGGCTTCGTTGGACGATATCTTTCCGTCGGATATGGCGGTGTTATACTCGCTCATCAACATCGCAAAGCGCTGGGCCAGCGCCACAACGTCCTGATTGACGCCCTTTGACTGGGCATTGCGCTTTTCCGAGTCATAGGAAAAAGTGATGCCCCGCAGATCGGCCAAGGCCGAGGTGACATGCGGAAAGCGCGAGGCGGCTTCCAACTGGGCGACCACGTCGATCGGCATGAAGCGGTCGTCATGTTCCTGGCTGTCAGAATAATAGCGGCCCAGCGTGGCCTTGGATTTCCCGGTCAAATCGCAGGCGGCTTCGATCCCCACATCCTTGACCAAGGCTTCGGTGTGCTTCTTGAGATAGCTTTCAGTCGACATATGGCTCTCCGAATCCGCCTGCGCGGCCTTGTGGGGGAAATCATTACAGCTTTTCCCGTTAATCGGCTGGCAGGGATTTGTTATTGATAAAGGTGTTCCGGATGTGCCGGAACTTTAGTGAGTGGCCGATGTCCCCAGCATCGGTTTTGGGTGGGGGTCCGTCGTGCATGCGTCCAGCAATGGATGACGGAGAGATATCTCAGGTGCGGCGGGCTCGTCTTAACCAGTTTCGGCAGACCGTTCTGCCACGTCTTTGTAAAGTGTCCCCGCAATACCTCCATCCAGTTTTTTCCCTGTGGCTGTGTAAGAGTTGCGACCTATTCAGCCCTGCCCAACCCCGGCAGTCTTGCCAAGTTGGGCAGGGCTGAGTAGGGGTTTTTGCCATGGCAAAACTGTATTTCCACTTCTCAACCATGAACGCGGGGAAATCGACCCTGCTGTTGCAGGCGTCGCATAATTACCGCGAAGGCGGGATGGCGACTTATCTGTTGACCGCTCGGCTGGACAATCGCGCCGGGCAGGGCAGAATCGGCAGCCGGATTGGCATTGGCGAGCCTGCCGATACCTTTGCGCCCCAAGAGGATCTGTTCGCCAAGCTGCAAGCCCGGCTGGCCAAGGGCCCGGTCGCTTGCGTTTTCATTGATGAGGCGCAGTTTCTGACCGAGCCGCAGGTCTGGCAACTGGCCCGCGCGGTGGATGATCTGAAACTACCGGTGATGTGCTATGGCTTGCGGGTGGATTTTCAGGGCAATCTGTTCCCCGGATCAGCCGCGCTTCTGGCTTGGGCTGATGAAATGCGCGAAGTGCGCACGATCTGCCATTGCGGGAAAAAGGCCACGATGGTGGTGCGCAAAGGCCCGGATGGGCAAGCGCTGCGCGATGGCGATCAGGTGGTGATCGGCGGCAATGAGACCTATCAAAGCCTGTGCCGCAAGCATTGGCGCCAAGAGATGGGGGGCTAGACCGCATCGCCCGCGGGCCCGCGCGGCAACACGGCTTGCGTCTGCGCCCGCAGCGCAATCATCACCCCCGCCGCCACGATCAGCGCCATGCCGACCCAGGCTTCCCACTCCAGCACCTCGTCCCAGATGACCCAAGACCAAAAGGCCGAGGCCGGCAGAATCACATATTCCAGCACCGACACCCGCCCCGCATCGGCGATCTGATAGGCGCGGATCATCATCCCCACCCCCAAAAGCGACCCTGCCGCCTGCACAAAGGTCCAGATCCAGAACTCTGCCGTCGGAATAACCGGGCCGCGCACCACAAAGCCGTCTGTGCCCGGCGGCACCTCCAGCGGAAAGGCGAACAGGACGGCCATGCCGATCAGCCCGAAGATCCCCAGAGCGGTGAAAAAGCCAGCCAGCAGGGTTCCGGCGCTTTCTTGCGCGCACCATTGGCGGGTGGCTATATTGCCTATGGCATACATCGCCCCGGCGGCGACCGGCAAAATGGCGGCCAAAGAGGCATTGGACAGCGCCTCTGGCCCCAGCACCAGCACAACGCCCAAAAAGCCAACCGCCACGGCGGCAATGCGCACCGGGCCAATGGTCTGGCCAAAAGCAAAGCGCGAAATCAGCAGAACAAAGATCGGCGCAGTGAACAGCCCCGCCGCCACGATGGCCACCGGCAGAAACGCCAGCGCGCCGAAATAGATCAACATCGCCGTGCCATGGATGGCCGAACGCCCGGCCACCGCCTTCCACGACTTTGGCCGCAAGCGCAGCTTTAGGATCGACACCAAACCCACCAACATCGTCAAGGCCATCACCGTGCGGATGGCATGAAACTGCCACAACCCGGCATCAGCCGCGATCAGCCGAACGAAGTTATCCGTGAATCCAATGGCCGTGGCATAGATCAGGATCAGCCCGGCGGCGGCAAGGGTCTTGTCGGATGTCATGGCGGTCCTGAATATCTGTGTCTTGCCCATCAAACCCAGCACGGCCGGGCCTTGCGCACTGAAAAGCGACACCTCAGCGACAAAGGGCCGGTTTTACGGGATTTACCACGCGAAAACGGGCTGGTTGTGAAGCACCCTCGGGGCGGATATGCTTGCCCCGGCAGGCAAGATCAAAGGCCCCGATGACGGCGTTGAAGAAATACGAAACGCTGGAAAGCACTGGCCTTTGGCGCGATACGCCCGAGGGCCAGAAGCGTGAGGTTATTGTCCGCATGGGCGATGCCACCTTGATGCTCAGCGATCCGCGTTCGGACCTTGTGCTTAGCCATTGGTCGCTGCCCGCCATAATCCGGCTGAACCCCGGCCAGCGCCCGGCGGTCTTTGCCCCCGGCACGGACGCGGGCGAGGCGCTGGAGATTGACGACAACGAGATGATTGCCGCGCTGAAAACCGTGCAATCAGCGGTATCCTTGCCGCATCCGGGCCGGTTGCGCGGCGTTTTGATCGGTGGCACGACGCTGGCCATACTGGGGCTGGCGGCGTGGATCCTGCCGGGGGTTCTGGTCTCGCACACCGCTGCGATGGTACCCCCGGCCACCAGGGCCGAGATTGGCCAGCGCGCCTTGGATGACATCACCCGCCTGACCGGCGCGCCCTGCACCGGCGATCTGGGCCTGCCCGCACTGGCGAGTTTGGCCGAGCGAGTGTTCGGCCCGATCGACACGCCCATCCTTTATGTACTGCCCGGAGGGCTGTCGCACCCCGCCCATTTGCCCGGCGGGGTGATCTTGCTGCCCCGTGCCTTGGTTGAGGCCGGCGAAGGCCCCGAAGCGCTGGCCGGCGCCGCCCTTGCCGAAGGCGTCGCCGCCGATCTGCGCGACCCAATGCTGGATGTGCTGAAAAAGGCCGGTCTGGTCACCACGTTCCGCCTGCTGACCTCAGGCGATCTGCCGGACGGCTCCCTGACTGGCTTTGGGGAGGCGTTCTTGCAAGCTGCCGCCGCCAATCCGCCAGAATCTGCGTTGATCGCGGCGTTTGAGGCGGCACAAATCCCGCTTGCGCCCTATGCCGTAGCGCGGGCCAGCTTTGGCGGCGGGACGCCCGGTTTGCCAGCGCCCGGCGTGATAGAGAATGACCCGTTCAAGGGGTTGATGCCCAGCCCCTTGATGTCAGATTCGGACTGGATCGCGCTGCAATCGGTCTGCTCCGGCAGTTAGGCCCGGCAGATCAGGCAAGGGCGCCGCAGCGCCCCGCCGTGCATTACTGAACGATCCGCGCGTCCGAAAAGCCCATGCCGCGGGCGGCCGACAGCGCTACCTTGGCATCCGCCACTGACGCAAACGGCCCGGCATAAACCACCGTCAACACCCCGCCATTCAGCTTTGAACGCGAAACCGGCAGGCCTTGGCCCTTCAGCCGACCAGCGGCCCCTTCGGCATTCGACGCCACGCCAAACGTGCCCACCTGAACCAAGAACCGGCCCGAGCCACTGGTCGAAACCTTGGCCACAACCTTGGCTTTCGGGGCAACCACTTCTGGCGCAACCGCCTTGGTGGATTTCCAAACCTTTGACACGGCAGAGCCATCGCGCTGCACAACCTTTTCGGTTCCGTCCATGCCCGTCTCGACATAGCCAACGACCGAGCTTTTGGTGCCATCGCGGTGACGCACGATGATCGTGACCGGACGGCGCTTGACAGTGCTGTCTTCGCGCAATTCCGCCGGGGCTGTGCGGGTCCAGATCTGGTCCATATCCATAAAGCCCTCAACCGTCTGCTTGCCCCGGTTGGGGTTCAAACGGTCATCAGACCAAGCCAGCTTGTATCCCACAGGCGGAACCATCGCCGGATACTTTGCCGACTTCATCGACTTCGTCGACTTCACCGCCGCCCCACCGCCTCCATCCGCAGTGCCTGCGTAAACCACGCCGCCGGGCGCAGCGCCAGTTTTGCCAGTGTTGCCCGCCGCGACATGGGCGTCATAGCCAATCGGATGGCCCGCAAGACTGCCTGCCACCAGAATCGGGAAATTCGCGCCATCAAGGCTGCCATTTCCGGCGGTGCACATCACCTTTGTCCCGCCACCGCGAATCTCGAACCGCTCAGCCACGGGGGTATCTGCCGGGCAGGCCAGACGGTAGCCCGCCCCACCTTCGGGGGCTGCCACAACAGTGCCGCGCGTGCTGGTGGCGGCCAGTTCCGTCGCCGTTGCCGGGCGCACGATTTCAGGCGCAACCACCGCCACGGCTTTGGGCGTGGGCACCACTTTCGTCACCACACCGGGAACAGACGAAGGCGCAGCCCGCACCGTCGGCGTCACGACCACAGCGGTTTCCTGCGGCGCAGGAGCAGCTTCGGCTGTTTCAACACGGCCACCCGAAGATGGATAGCCACACAGTTGCTTGCGATCCCGGCTAACGCGCGGCACCCAGGTCACCTGCCCACCATACCCGGCGCGCAAAAAGACGCAGCCGCGGCTGTCGACATATTGTTGACCTTTATAGCCCGACGGAGGCAGCTCTGCCGGGCCGCCAAGGCTCCGCGCTTCAACCGTCGTTGCGCCAAAAACGGCAGCCAGAATGGCCACAGACAATACTTTTCTAAACATGGAATACCCTCAAGCACTTAATCCAATATTGGAACAAGACTGTTTCCGAGTAAAGGGCCTGAACCCCTTATTTTGTACCAAACATGCGATCACCCGCATCCCCTAGCCCCGGAACGATATAACCGTGATCATTCAAGTGGCTATCGACCGAAGCTGTGACGATTGGAACATCGGGATGCGCCTCTTTCATCCGGGCAATGCCCTCAGGCGCCGCCAGAAGGCACAAAAAGCGGATATTCTTGGCACCCGCCTGCTTCAGCAGCGTGATCGCAGCGGCCGAAGAATTCCCCGTCGCCAGCATCGGATCAACCACAATCGAAATCCGGTCCTCCATCTGATCGGGCAGCTTGCAGTAATACTGCACCGGCTGCAGCGTCTCTGGGTCGCGGTAAAGGCCGACAAAACCGACCCGCGCTGCAGGGATCAGTTCCAGTATCCCATCCAAGAGCCCGTTTCCCGCCCGCAGAATCGAGATCAAAGCCAGCTTCTTACCATCAATCGTTGGCGCATCCATGGCTTCAATCGGCGTCTCGATCCGCTTCGTCGTCATCGGCAATTCGCGGGTGACCTCATAGGCCAAAAGCAGGCTGATCTCGCGCAGAAGCTTGCGGAAACTCGCGGTTGAGGTATCTTTCTCCCGCATCAAGGTCAGCTTGTGCTGGACCAAAGGGTGTTTCACGACGGTCAGATGGTCCAGCATTTCAGGTCTCCAGTTTCTTCAAAATCCGGGCTTTGGTATCGGCGTCACAAAAGGCCGCGTCAAGCGACTGGCGCGCAATCCGGTCAAACTGCCCCTCATCCCAGTCAAAGGCGCGGTGCAATTCCTCATATTCCCGCGCCATAGTGGTATGGAAAAACGGCGGATCATCGGTGCTGATGGTCACTTTCACCCCCCGCCGATCCAACTCCGCAATCGGATGCTCCCGCATCGTGCGGTACAAGCCCAGCGCCACGTTCGACCCCGGACAGACCTCCAGGACCACCCCGCGTTCCGCCAATTCATCGACCAAGGCCAGATCCTCAATCGCCCGCACCCCATGGCCGATCCGCTCCACCCCCAGATCGTCCAGCGCCGCGCGCACCGAACCCGGCCCGCCCCATTCCCCGGCATGCGCCGTCAGCCGCAACCCGGCCTCGCGCGCACAGTCAAAGGACCAGCGGAAATCCTTTGGCTCCAACACCTTCTCATCGCCCGCAATCCCAAAGCCAACGATCCACTCCCCCGCCGTATCCGCCGCACACAGCGCCGTCTCCCGCGCCTTTTCCGGCCCGAAATGCCGAATGCAAGTGATGATCCCGCGCAAGGTCACGCCCATTTGCCGCTCTGCCACCGCAGCGGCCTCCCGCATCGCTTGCGAATACTCCCGCCACGCGCCCTTATCGCGCCCGCCACAGAAATCGGGTGAAAGAAACGTCTCGCCATAAACCACTCCAGAGGCCGCACTCTCCTCCGCCACCGCCAGCACCAGCCGCGCGTAATCCTCGGGCGTCTTTAACACCGAGGTTGCCGCCTCATAGACCTTCAAGAAATCCCAGAAATCCTTGAAACGATACGCCCCGGCCTCATCAAAAATACCCGAAATATCCACCCGTTTTTCCTTCGCCAAGCCGCGAATAAACGCAGGCGGCGCTGCCCCCTCCAGATGCAAATGCAACTCAACCTTCGGCACGTCGCGCATCCCCTGCCCCTTCCTCTCTGTTCAAATATCCCACGGGGGTCCGGGGGTGTGAAACCCCCGGCCGTTGTCAAAGAAAACTAACCCCCGGCCCCTGCGACCCAACCCCCAGATGCGCCGCCACCGACGCCCCCACATCGACAAACCCGCGCACCCCAATCGCGCGCGCGTCAACACCCCAACCCACCACCGGCACCCGCTCGCGCGTGTGTTCTGTCCCCCGCCAGGTCGGGTCATTGCCATGATCAGCGGTGAAAATCGCCAGATCACCGGGTCGCAAATCGCCCAGAAACCGCGGCAAAGCCGCATCAAATCCCTCCAGCGCACGGGCATATCCCGCCACATCGCGCGGATGGCCATAGAGGCTGTCGAATTCGACAAAGTTCGCAAAGGTCAAGGAACCCGGCTCAGCCTCGCCCCCCAACCTCACGAGATGTTCGAAAAGGTCAGCATCAGATTTCCCTTTCCACAGATGCGCCACGCCTTGCATCGAGAATATATCCCCGATCTTGCCAATCGCATGGGTCGCGCGCCCCGCGCCCGCCACCCAATCCAGCAGCGTCGGCGCAGGCGGCGCTATCGCATAATCATGCCGGTTCGGCGTCCGCCGGAAATCCCCACATGCCCCCGCAAAAGGCCGCGCGATCACCCGGCCAACCTTGCGCGCATGCAACATCGGCGCCAGATCGGCACACAGCTTCAACAGCCGCTCCAACCCGAACGCTTCCTCATGCGCCGCAATCTGAAACACCGAATCTGCCGAAGTATAGCAAATCGGCCAGCCCGTCCGCAGATGCGCCTCACAATGCTCCGCAATGATCGGCACGCCGGACGCGTGGCAATTGCCCAAAATCCCGTCCGTCCCGGCCAGCCGACACACCTCGGCCACCAGATCGTCCGGAAAAGCAGGCGTGGTATCGGGAAAATAGGTCCAGTCCCAAGGCACCGGCACCCCCGCCAATTCCCAATGCCCCGAAGGCGTATCTTTGCCTCGGCTGATCTCCTCAGCCGCCCCCCACAGCCCCGCAGGCGCGGCACCAAACCCCGGCATTTCCATGCCAGAGGCCAGCTTCACCGCCGGCCCCAACCCCAAGGCATCCAGATTTGGCATCCAAAGCGGCCCGGTGCGACCCTGATCGGCCCGCCCCTCTGCACAAGCCTGCGCAATATGGCCCAGCGTGTTCGACCCCTCATCACCAAACTCGCCCGCGTCCGGCGCGCCGCCAGCGCCCACCGAATCCAGTACAATAAGAAACGCCCGCACCGCAGCCATCCTAGCCAATCCTTTTCAGCACCAAATCGGGGTCTGGGGGGGCCGCATCCCCGATGACATAAGCCGCCCGCACCCGCGCCACCGCTGCGCGCGCCGCGTCTTCGGTTGCCGCATGCACCATGGCCAAAGGCACGCCTGCGCCAGTTTCCTCGCCCAATCCCGCCAGATCCGACAGCCCGACCGAGGGATTGATCCGGTCGCCACCCACCAGCCGCCCGCCGCCCAGATGCACCACCACATCCCCCAAAACCGCCGCGTCAATCGCCGTCACAAACCCATCGTCCAGCGCCAGCACCTCCAGCACCACAGGGGCCGCAGGCAACCGATCCGGCCAGCGATCAACAAAATCCGCAGGGCCGCCTTGCGCCACCACCATCCGGCCAAAGCGTTCCGCTGCAGCCCCCGATTCCAATGCCTGTTCGATCCGCCCCGCACCATCCGCCGCATCGGCCGCCAAGCCCGCCAAAGCCAGCAATTCCCCCCCCAAAGCCGCCGTCAGATCCCACACGGCGGTATTGACCGAGGTGCCGGTCAGCGTCTCCATCACCTCAATCACCTCCAGCGCATTGCCCGCCGCCGTCGCCAAAGGCTGCGACATATCGGTGATCAACGCCGTCGTCATGCACCCCGCCCCCTGCGCCGCGCTGACCAAAGCCCGCGCCAGAACCTCGGCCTCTTCTAGCGTTTTCATAAACGCGCCAGAGCCGCATTTCACATCCAGAACCAGCGCTTCCAACCCCGCCGCCAACTTTTTCGACAGGATCGAGGCGGTGATCAGATCAACCGATTCCACCGTTCCCGTCACATCGCGGATGCCATAAAGCCGCTTATCCGCAGGCGCCAGATCGGCACTCGCCGCCACAATCGCACAGCGCAGATCAGTTAATTGCGCCCGCAACGCCTCTTCCGACAACCCTGTGCGAAAGCCGGGAATAGCCTCCAGCTTGTCCAAAGTCCCGCCCGTATGGCCAAGCCCACGCCCCGAGATCATCGGAACGTAAGCCCCGCAACAGGCCAAGGCGGGGGCCAGCACCAAAGACACGCAGTCGCCCACGCCGCCGGTAGAATGCTTGTCCACCACCGGCCCCGGCAGATCCCAGGCCATCACCTGTCCGGAATCGCGCATCGCACGGGTCAGCGCCACGCGACCCTCTTCGCCCAAACCTTTCAGCAAAACCGCCATCGCAAAGGCCCCGGCTTGGGCGTCCGTCACAGCGCCCGAAGCCAGCCCTTGCGCGAACCATGTCAGATCGGCGGCCGAAGGCGCGCGCCCGTCGCGGATACTCGCGATGATGCTACGGGCGTCGGTCATACCCTGTCCATATGGGCAGATGTAAACACCCCCGGCAGCAATTCCGCCACCGTTACCGTGCGCGATTTGCCATCAACGGTGGCCATCGTCACCCGCACATCCGGGCCCGCAAACTCGGCAATCTTCTGGCGACACCCGCCACAGCAGGGCACCGGCTCGGGGCTATCTGCAATCACCGTAATCTCGGCAATCCGCGTATCGCCACCTGCGACCATCGCTGCAATCGCCCCGGCTTCGGCGCAGGTGCCTTCGGGATAGGCCACATTTTCAACGTTGCAGCCGACATACACCGCGCCGCTTTCGGCCCGGATCGCCGCACCAACCTTAAAGCGCGAATAGGGCACCCAAGCGCGCTCCCGCACGTCCTTCGCGGCTGTCAAAAGATCCATTCCTGCCTCCGGTTTGACCATATGGTCAGAGTGCCGCGCAAACCCGCCGCCCGCAAGACTATAGCAGCGTGGTGGCGGGGTTCCCCGGCAAGGAGACTTCCATCAATTCCAGATCCGCCGAGGGATCACTGTAGCGCGTCGCCATCCCCGGCGGGATCACAAAGGCATCGCCGGGCGACAGGCGGTAGGGCTCTTTGCCCTCCCCCTCCAGCGTCATCGCGCCCGTCATCACGAAAGAAAACAGGATATCGCCCGAATGCTTGGTCCAGGGCGCTGGCTGGCCGTTGGGCCGCGCCACCATGACCGAAGCGACGCCCTTGGTATTGGCGTTGATGGTGGTATCGCGCGCCACAAACCCGGGAATGCGGAACGGCGCAAACTGACCATCCTTGCCCAGCGAATGGACAAAGCGCTGCCCGTCCCATTCCCGCTCGGGCCGCAGCTGGCCGGTTGGCAGGGTCATCTCATGGTCAATCTCTGTCACATGCTCGGCCGGCACGCCGATTTCCACCACTTGCACGCCTTCGGAATGCAGCACCTTATGGCGGATGCCGGGGGGCTGGATAAAGCAATCACCCTGATGAATGCGCAGCTTATCCCCTTGATCTTCATAGTAAACATCGACCCAACCGGCGACGCAAAAGATCAGCTGAAAGCCGACCTTATGAAAATGCACCATATCGGGCACCGGGCCATCGGGCACGCGGATATGGCTGGCGATCATGGCCCCGCCCAGCCGGTTCGGGATCAAATCGCGGTATTCCATGCCCGCGCGGCCAATCACCCAAGGGGCCTGATCGGCCAAGCGCCGCACGACAAAGGCGTGTTCGGTGGCGGGCAGGATCAAGGGCGGGTTCAGTTCTGCAATCTCAACCTTTGTGCCGTTCGGCGCGGTCAATTCCCGCGCGCCGCCCGCAAAATCGGGGTTATCGGTCAAAATCCGGATCGTTCCCGGCGCCTCTGCCGCGCCCTTTTCAATCCGCAACCGTAGCCCATGGCCCGAGACCACCGCCACCTGCGGATCATCCGCCGGATAGATCATATCCAGCCGCATCCCCAGCGTTTTGGTGTAAAACGGCAGGTCATTGCGCAACTCTTGCGTGGGCAAGCGGATTTCGGCGCGCGTTTCCATGTTTGCATCCTTGTTGATCCGAGGCATGGTGCTGCGGCGCAGGGAGATTTGCAAGCAGCGCCAAAAGCTGTTGCTGCAAACCCCGCCTATTCGCGTCAATAAAAATGGTTTAACGGTAAACCATATTTTGCGGGAGGGCAGGATGAGCGACGACAGGATCGACGAGGCGAAACAAGCCACACGTCAGGCGGCGCTGGATTACCACGAATTTCCCAAGCCCGGAAAGCTGGAGATCCGCGCGACCAAGCCTTTGGCCAATGGCCGCGATCTGGCCCGTGCCTATTCGCCCGGCGTGGCCGAGGCCTGTCTTGAGATCCAGGCTGATCCATCCACCGCGTCGCGCTACACCATCCGCGGCAATCTGGTGGCCGTTGTCACCAATGGCACTGCCGTCCTGGGCCTTGGAAATATTGGCGCTTTGGCCTCCAAGCCGGTGATGGAAGGCAAGGCGGTTTTGTTCAAGAAATTCGCCAATATCGATTGCTTTGATATCGAAGTGAACGAATCTGACCCCTATAAACTGGCCGATATCGTCTGTGCGCTGGAGCCGACCTTTGGCGCCATCAACCTTGAAGACATCAAAGCCCCCGATTGTTTCATCGTTGAACAATTGTGCCGGGAGCGGATGAAGATTCCGGTTTTCCACGATGATCAGCACGGCACCGCCATCGTTGTGGGCGCGGCCGCCACCAATGCGATGTTCGTGACCGGCAAAGAGTTTGGCACGATCAAGGTGGTTTCCACCGGTGGCGGGGCTGCGGGTATTGCCTGCCTTGAGATGCTGGTAAAACTGGGCGTCAAACGCGAAAACGTTTGGCTGTGTGATCTGGAGGGGCTGGTTTACAAGGGCCGCGAAGCCCAGATGACCCCGCAGAAAGAGGCCTTTGCCCAAGGCACCACCCCTGCCAAGCTGACCGATGTGATCGGCGGCGCGGACCTGTTCCTTGGCCTGTCAGGCCCCGGCGTTTTGACGCCCGAAATGGTCGCCAAGATGGCCCCCGCGCCGATCGTGTTTGCACTGGCAAACCCCTCGCCAGAAATCACGCCCGATGACGTGCGTTCCGTCGCCCCGGATGCCATCATCGCCACTGGCCGCTCTGATTTTCCCAATCAGGTCAATAATGTGCTGTGCTTCCCGTTTATCTTCCGGGGGGCCTTGGACGTCGGTGCCACCATCATCAACAAAGAGATGGAGCTGGCGTGTATTGACGGCATCGCCGCCCTTGCCCGAGCCACCACATCCGCCGAGGCTGCCGCCGCCTACCGCGGTGAAACCCTGTCTTTCGGCCCTGATTACCTGATCCCGAAACCCTTCGATCCGCGCCTGATGGGCGTGGTTGCCTCTGCCGTGGCCAAGGCCGCGATGGAAACCGGCGTTGCCATGCGCCCCATCGCCGATCTGGACGCTTACCGCGAGAAACTGAACGGCTCGGTCTTCAAATCCGCCCTGATCATGCGCCCTGTGTTCGAGGCCGCGCGCCAAGCCACCCGTCGCATCATCTTTGCCGAGGGCGAGGATGAGCGGGTCTTGCGCGCCGCCAACGCGATGCTGGAAGAAACCACCGACAAGCCCATTCTGATCGGACGCCCAGAGGTGATCGCGATGCGGGCCGAGCGCGCGGGCCTTCCCATTCGCCCCGACCGCGACTTTGAAATCGTGAACCCAGAAAGCGACGCGCGTTACCGCGATTACTGGTCCACCTATCACGAATTGATGGAACGTCAGGGGGTTACGCCCGATATCGCCCGCGCCGTTTTGCGCACCAACACCACCGCCATTGCCGCCATCGCCGTACAGCGTAAAGATGCCGACAGCCTGATCTGCGGCACCTTCGGGCAGTATCTGTGGCATCTGAACTATGTCCGCCAGATCCTTGCGCGCGACGGTTTGCGCCCGCATGGCGCGCTGTCCTTGATGATTCAAGAAGACGGCCCGCTGTTCGTGGCCGACACCCACGTCAACGCCGTGCCGACGCCTGAGCAGATTGCCGAAACCGTTTGCGGCGCCGTGCGCCACGCCAAACGCTTTGGCGTCACACCCAAGGTTGCGCTGTGCAGCCATTCCAACTTTGGCAATCTGGACAGCGATTCAGGCCGCCGGATGCGCGCAGCGCTGGAGATTCTGGACGCTCGCGAGGTCAGCTTTGACTATGAGGGCGAGATGAGCGCGGATGCCGCCCTTGACCCCGAATTGCGGGCGCGCATCTTCCCCAACGGGCGGATGCAGGGCGCGGCGAATATCCTTGTTTTCGCCTATACCGATGCCGCCAATACCGCGCGCAACATGCTGAAGATGAAGGCGGGCGGGCTGGAAGTTGGGCCCTTGCTGATGGGGATGGGCAATCTGGCCCATATCGTCACGCCCTCCATCACCGCGCGGGGGCTGTTGAACATGACCGCCATCGCAGGCACGCCGGTGTCGTTTTACAGCTAACTTCGGGAATCACCCGCAGCGGGGGCTTCGCAAGACAATCGGTCGGGTTTGCAAACCCGGCCGCATATTGCGAAAAGATTACAATACGCCCAAAGTTTGCAAAACTTTGCAGGCGAGTATTCCAGAATTATGCAAATTTCATCCGCCTCCCTTGCGTTGTTTCCGGTAACAGCGTTGCGCCCTTGGGCCGCGGTGCCGTAACAAGAACGAGCTTTCGAGGGAGGGCACAGCGATGGCTTATGCAGGTCTTTATTCCAAATGGCAGGACGACCCCGAAGGGTTCTGGCTGGAGGCCGCTGGCGCCATCGACTGGACCAGCCCCCCCCAAACCGCCCTGAAATCCGACAACGCGCCCTTTTATGAATGGTTTCCCGATGCGATGGGCAACACCTGCTGGAACGCCGTTGACCGCCATGTCATCGCCGGGCGCGGCGCGCAGGCCGCCATCATCCACGACAGCCCCGTCACTGGCACCAAACACACCATAACCTATGCCCAGTTGCAAGAGCGGGTGGCCCGGCTGGCGGGTGCTCTGCGCGGCAAAGGCGTCACCAAAGGCGACCGCGTCATTATCTATATGCCCATGGTCCCCGAGGCGTTGGAGGCGATGCTGGCCTGCGCCCGGCTGGGGGCCATCCACTCAGTCGTTTTCGGCGGCTTTGCGGCCAGCGAACTGGCCGTGCGGATTGATGATTGCACGCCCAAAGCCATCATCGCGGCCTCGTGCGGCATCGAACCCAGCCGCGTCGTCCATTACAAACCCCTGCTGGACGCCGCCATCGACATGGCCAACCACAAGCCCGATTTCTGCGTGATCTTGCAGCGCGAGGAAGAGGTGGCCCAACTGATCCCCGGCCGCGATGTCGCTTGGCATACCTTCCAATATGGCGTGGAACCGGCAGACTGTGTGCCGGTAGAGGGCACGCATCCGGCCTATATCCTTTACACCTCTGGCACCACCGGCGCGCCCAAAGGCGTCGTGCGCCCCACGGGTGGCCATATGGTCGCGCTGATGTGGACCATGCGCGCCATCTATAACATCGGTGCGGGGGATGTGTTCTGGGCCGCGTCGGATGTGGGCTGGGTCGTGGGGCACAGCTATATCTGCTATGCGCCTCTGTTGGCCGGGGCTACGACCATCGTTTATGAGGGCAAGCCCGTCGGCACGCCCGATGCTGGCGCCTTTTGGCGGGTGATCGAAGAGCATAAGGTAAAGTCGTTCTTTACTGCCCCCACCGCGCTGCGCGCAATCAAACGCGATGATCCCGAAGGCGCGCTGGTCAAGGATTACAACCTGCGCCATCTGCAAGCGCTGTTTCTGGCGGGCGAGCGGGCAGATCCCGACACCATCAACTGGGCCGGGCGCCATCTGAACGTGCCCGTCATCGACCATTGGTGGCAGACCGAAACCGGCTATGCCATAGCGGCCAACCCATTGGGACTGGGCCTGCTGCCGATCAAAATCGGCTCTCCTTCGGTGCCAATGCCGGGCTATGATGTGCAGGTGCTGGACGAAGGCGGCCACCCGGTTACCCCCGGCACGCTTGGTGCAATTGCGATCAAACTGCCCTTGCCCCCCGGCACCTTGCCGGGCCTGTGGAACGCCGAAGAGCGGTTTCGCAAAAGCTATCTGGCGCATTTCCCGGGCTTCTATGAAACCGGCGATGCGGGCTATATCGATGAAGACGGCTATCTTTATATTATGGCGCGCACCGATGATGTGATCAACGTTGCAGGCCATCGCCTGTCAACGGGTGCTATGGAAGAGGTGCTGGCCGGGCATAAAGACGTGGCCGAATGTGCCGTGATCGGCGTGGCCGATGCGCTGAAAGGGCAATCGCCGCTGGGGTTTTTGTGCCTGAACAAGGGCGTCAGCCGTGAGCCCGCCGAAGTGGTCCGCGAATGCGTCAAGCTGATGCGCGACAAGATCGGCCCGGTGGCCGATTTCAAACGCGCGGTGGTGGTGGACCGGCTGCCCAAAACCCGCTCGGGCAAGATCCTGCGCGGCACCATGGTCAAGATCGCCGATGGGCTGGAGTGGAAAATGCCGGCCACCATCGACGACCCGGCAATCTTGGATGAAATCACGCTGGCTTTGCAGGGGCTTGGGCTGGCGGGCGGCAAGGCCTGACCGCGCCGGGACTGGACTTGCCCTGCCCGAACGTGGCACCACTGGCTGCGACATTCGGAGAATTCAAGCAATGGCGGTCCGGTCCGGCACCAAAGGGCAAGCGCTGGCAACAGCTTCGGGGGCTTTTGGAGCGCCCGCTGATACTGATGCGCTGACAACCGCCCTGCGCCTGCTGCAATCGGGCCTGACCGCCCTTGCCGCCCTTCCCCCCGATTTGGCCGCCGCACAGCGCGCCGCGCATGCGGCTGCCGTGGCCAAACTGGTCCAAGCTTTGCAGAATGGGCCACTTTCCGACGCAAATCTGCCCCCGCTGGAGATAGATCACAGCCGTCTGGCCCGGCTCATTGAATTGGCTGGCCCGCTGCACACTACCGAACTTCTGGTGCATCTGGATCAGGATCTGGCCCACGTGGCGCATGATTTGGCCATCGCCGTGGAAACCGGGGATACGGCAGCGATCCGCGCCCAGACCCATATCCTGATGACCTTGGCCGGGTCGGTCGGGGCCTATGGGTTGGAACAAGACGCCCGCACCCTGAACCAGATCGCCCATCATCAAAACGCGCAAGTCGCGCCTGCCGCCGAACCGGTGCGCCACGGCCTTGATCGACTGTGCCGCCTGATATCCGCGCGCCGTTTGGCGCATGAGGCGGGCCGATGACCGGCACATCGGGCCAAACCCCCATTCTGGTTGTCGAAGACACGCCCTCCCTGCGCACGGTCTACCGCTCGGTCCTTGCGGCGGCGGGCTACGGCGTGGTGCTGGCCGGCACCGCGGAAGAGGGGCTGGCCGCCTTTCGCGCCCATGCGCCGCGCATCGTCTTGCTGGATCTGGTCTTGCCCGATCGCGATGGCATGACCCTGATGCGTCAGATCCTGACCGAAGCGCCGCTGGCCTGCGTCATCGTGATGACGGCCAACAGCACCGTCAACCGCGCGGTCGATGCCATGCGCGGCGGCGCGTTCGACTTTCTGGTCAAACCGTTTCAGGAAGACCGCTTTCTCTCGGCCATCCGCGCCGCTGTTGAGGCCCTGCGCGACCCCGCCCCACGCGACCTTACCCCCCGCCGCCGCTTTGAAACTGCCGCCCATGACCGCTCTGTCTTCATCGGCTCGTCCGATGCGATGGCCCGCGTGCATCGCACCATTGATTCCGTCTCCCGCTCTATGGCCACGGTGTTTGTGACCGGCGAGAGCGGCACTGGCAAAGAGCTGGCCGCGCTGGCCGTTCATGCCCGCTCCAGCCGCGCCACGGGGCCGTTTATCGCGCTGAACTGCGGCGCGATCCCGCCTGACCTGCTGGAATCCGAAGTGTTCGGCCATATGAAGGGCAGCTTTACCGGCGCCATTTCCGACAAACCGGGGGCTGCTGCCGCCGCCGATGGTGGCACGCTTTTCCTGGATGAGATCTGCGAGATGGCCCTGCCCTTGCAAACCAAACTGCTGCGGTTTTTGCAAACCTCCACCATCCAGCCAGTCGGCTCGACCAAGCCGCGCAAGGTCAATCTGCGCATCATCTGCGCCACCAACCGCGACCCGATGGATTACGTCCGTCGCGGGCTGTTTCGCGAAGATCTGTTCTATCGGCTTTATGTCGTGCCGATCCACATGCCCCCATTGCAGGGGCGCGGCACCGATATCGCAGAGATTGCCGAAGCCGCCCTGATCCGGTTTTCGGCCGAAGAGGGCAAGGATTTCAACGGTCTGACGGATGAAACCCGGCGCTATTTGCTGGCGCAAAGCTGGCCCGGCAATGTGCGCCAACTCTTGAACGTCATCCGCAATGTGGTGGTGTTGAACGATGGCGGCGCGGTCACGCCCCAGATGCTACCGCCCGATCTGTCCTCTGCGACCCTGCCGCAAACGGTAGAAACCCCGCTGCCCGCGCAGCCGTTTCAACTGCCCCAAACCCTCGCCCAGATCGAACGCCGCGCCATCGAAGCCGCCTTGGCCCGCTATGACGGCGCCGTGCCAATAGCCGCGCGAGAGTTGGATATCTCCCCTTCTACCCTCTATCGCAAACTGGAATCTTGGGGGATAAAGCGGCGTTAAGACCCTTGCTGGCCGAGGTGGCTGACCAGGGTCATTTCATGCGGTTGCCCACCCGCCATATGATCATAGGTGAACCAACTGGCCCACTTTTCAGCAAACGGATCTTCGTTGCCCCCGAAAAAGAAGGTGCTTTCCAGAACGCTTGCCGTCGAAAATTCCGTTGATGATGGATCAAACAGCCCCGCCAAGCCACCCGGTTGCGGCCCTATGTTGCCCAAAGATTGAAATCCCTCCGTGAGTACCTCTTCGGTTTGATCCAACGTCTGCAACGCTGCACCATCCGACGGTGTCACTTGCACCACGCACCAAAGCTGCGCCACGGCATTTGGCGCGAAATCTACCGTTTCGGCATATTGCAGAACCGACAGGCCTGATGCAGTAACGCCGATCACCGGCGGGTTGCTTTTGGGTTGGCTCGACAAGTCTGGCACGACACTGGCGCCAATACGGCTGCAGGCTATATGAGCGGTGGGGCTGTCCAGTTCCGGCATGTCGACAACGGCTGTCATAAATTAGTAATATGGATCCTCGGCATTTGCAGTTGCGCCCTCAGCCCTGAAAGTGACCGTAGCCTCCAACTCTAATCCCGCTGCTTGCATCCCTGCCACCACATCGGGCGCAGACAGATCGGGGCGGGCAAGCGTGTCGATCATCACGGCCAGAAACCGGGTTTCTTCAGCCCCCGCGGACAGCGGCAAAAGACCGAAGCACAAGGCCAACCATCTCATGTAAACTGCTCGCCAATCAGGCGTTCTTCCAGCCCGTGGCCGGGGTCGAACAGCAACCGATGGGTGATGGCTGTTTCCGAGATCACTTCCACCGACAGCACATCGCGTACCGAAGACCGGCTGTCCGCATCCGCCATCACCGGGCGCTTTTCAGGCTCCAACACCTCCAGCCGCACATGCGCGGCGCGGGGCAGCACAGCCCCCCGCCACCGACGCGGGCGAAACGGTGACATCGCCGTCAGCGCCAGCACATCCGCGCCAATCGGCAAAATCGGCCCATGCGCGGAATAGTTATAGGCGGTGGATCCCGCAGGCGTCGCCACCAAAGCGCCGTCGCAAACCAGCTCTTCCAGCCGCTCACGCCCATCAATGATCACCCGTAGCTTGGCCGCCTGCGGCCCTTGGCGCAGCATCGACACCTCGTTGATCGCCAGCGCTTGGGTGACCTTGCCACGCGTATTCTCGGCCCGCATCGACAGGGGGTTAATCACGGTTTCCTCTGCCGCCGCCAGCCGCTCGGGCAGGCCCAGCGGCGAATAGGCGTTCATCAAAAAACCGATCGTGCCACAATTCATCCCATAAACCGGCACATCACGGCCGGTCTGCGCATGCAGCGTTTGCAACATGAACCCATCACCGCCCAAGGCCACAATCACTTGTGCGCGCCGCACATCGGCCTGCCCATAGCGCGCGATCAGATCGGCAAGGGCGGCCAGCGCTGCCGGGGCCTTGCTGGCGGTGAAACGGATATTGTTGGGCATCAAAGGCCTCCTTGCGGCAGACCTTGGCCGGATGGGGGGGCAAACTCAAGCCCGCAAAGCGCTGCAAGCCGCCGCAAGCCGCCAACCTGTCGCTTTCCGCCCTTTCCGTAGGGCCCTGCATGGCCTAACTGACCGTAACCGCTTTGCCTTGATCCACAAAGGAACCCCCCATGTCGAACCCCGGCTTTTTCACCGAACCCCTTGCCAGCCGCGACCCTGATCTGTTCAGCGCGATGACCAAAGAGCTGGGCCGCCAGCGCCATGAGATTGA
>Ga0209491_10001368_pt1 | contig 47991 bp, 38 predicted proteins | sample BON02_FD_187213 | JGI IMG/M metagenome (GOLD analysis project Ga0209491, IMG submission 187213) | Freshwater microbial communities from Lake Bonney liftoff mats and glacier meltwater in Antarctica - BON-02 (SPAdes) (version 2) | ecosystem: Environmental > Aquatic > Freshwater > Ice > Glacier...
GGTCCGACAGATGGTCCGACAGATGGTCCGACAGATGGTCCGACAGATGGTCCGACAGATGGCTTGGCCCCGAAAGCGTGCAATAAATTTATTGCGCAATAATTTCATTGCTATGGAAATAAGAATCGGCCCTCCCGCCACAGGTGACAACTTCTTCAAGCGCCCGAAGCTGATCTCGCGGCTCATGCGAGCGCTTCATCGGGGGAATGTCGCCTTTCTCGGACCGCGGCGGACAGGCAAAACTTCGTGTCTCAAGGAAATCCACGCCCACCAGGACGAATACCTGACGATTCTTTTGAATCTTGAAAAACTCCATTCCCCGGAAGCATGGCTCGCTGCGATGGTCGAGGGACTACGAACCGCGCTGGAGAAACCGCCAACGCGTTTTGCATCCACCAAAGCGGGAATCGCTTCCTTTCTGGAGCGTATCCGGACCCTCTCCATCCCCGGCGCGGGCTCCGTGGAACTGGCCGAGCGCGACTCCTCGAAAGCATGGGTCAAGAATGCACGGAAGTTCCTCGACCTCCTTGCCGGTTCGGAAGTCCCCGTTTTGTTTCTTCTCGACGAGTTTCCGACATTCCTCAACTTGGTGGCCAAGCGTTTCGGCACCTCTGTTGTGGAAGAAATCCTGCTGTGGTTCCGGGCCGCCCGGACCGAGTTGCAGGAGGCCAATGTTCGATTTCTCGTGACGGATCCATCGGCTTGAAAGGCGTTGTGCGAAAATGGGGACTCGCGCCGACGGTGAACGAGTTCGACACTCACGAGATTCCGCCTTTGAGCGAGGAAGAGGCTCACGGTCTGATTGCCGCCCTGGCGGAATCGGAGAGTTTGGATTTGCCGGTTCCCTGCCGTGAAAGAATCCTCGATTTGCTCGGGGCGAACTGGCCCATCCTTATTCAATTATTTATCTCGGAAATTCAAGAGGCGGAGTTAGGCGGTCCGCCCACTTTGGAAAACCTCGACCGGATTTACCACGAAGGTCTTGTCCATGGCTCGCGCAACCAATACTGCGAGGGCATGTATGACCGAGTGAAAGAGATTTTCTCCGCAAGCGAAGCCCGCTTGGCTCGCGCCATCCTGAGATCCCTTTGCTCGCATTGCGAGGGGTTCACCCGGGCGGAGATGGAGGCGATCCACGCTCAGGTCGAGCCGAACGCCGAGGTGCGCACCACCCTTGCCGACGAGTTCGACCACGTCTTGGATACGCTGAAACACGACGGCTACCTGCTCCAGCGAACCGGCGGGGAACAGCGCACGGCTTTCGCCTCGAACATCCTGTTCGACTACTGGTGCCGCAAGGCGAGTTGACCGCGTCCGCCCACGATACCTCGAGCACTCTTACTCCTCATGCCCACCCCGCCTTTTGCTCTCTACAATCCCGCCCTCCTCGATCCCGACACTCTGCTCGGTGAATTCACGGCGCGACTCCCGCTCCTTGAAAACTTGCTCAAAACGATCCGAGGTTGTCAAAAGGGCCATCCGCCTCAGCACTGTCTTCTCATCGGGGCCCGTGGCATGGGCAAAACGACTACTCTCTGGGCTGTAGCCCATCGCATCGACCGGGACAAGGAACTACGAGCCGAGTGGCAGCCCGTCGTCTTCGACGAAGAAAGCCGCCGTGTCGGCGATCTTGCCGATTTCTGGCTGGAGGCGATCCGACATTGGGAGGCCATGACCGAGTCCGAACCGGGCTTGAGGGCCGAGCACCTTCTCGACGAAGCCCCGGCGGATCTGGAGCAGCGCGCCCACGATTGCTTTCTCGGGCTTCTCGACCGCAGCGGACGACGTGCCGTGCTGCTGATCGACAATTTCAACGAGTTGCTCGCCTCGATTCGAGAACCCGAGCAACTTCACCGCCTGAGAGCCTTTCTCATGGAGGACTCCCGCGTGCTCCTGATCGGCGGGGCGACGAGTCTCTTCGAGGAGGTCACCTCCATCGACCAGCCGTTCCACGATTTCTTCCGGCTCTTCGATCTCAAGCCCCTGACCCTTGGGGAAATGCGGGAATGTTTGCAGCGTCTCGCAGAACTTCGCGAAGACCGCGAGGTGGAGCGTGTGTTGCGTGAACGCCAAGGCACTGTCGAGGCCCTGCACCTGCTCACTGGCGGGAATCCCCGGCTCGTAAAAACCTTCTACCGGCTCCTCAGCGAAGGCTTGCGGGCTGATATTCGGGCTGAACTGGAGCGGCTCCTCGACGAGTTCACTCCCTACTTCAAAGCCATCGTCGATGCGCTGCCTGCCCAGCAGCAGCGCATCTTCGACGCGATCGCCCTCGCTTGGAATCCGGTAGAGGTCGCCTCGGTGGCCAAGACCACCCGGCTCGCCAGCAATCAAGTCAGCGCCCAGATCCGCGCCCTCCAGAAAGTAGGATTGGTTCGCGAGGCCGCAGGGTCGCCGAAACGGAAGACCTACCTGCTCGCCGACCGATTTTCGACCATCCACTACCTGATGCGGCACGGACGCGCGGCGAGGAACCGACTCGAATGGTTCGTGAAGACGCTGTTGATTCTCTTTCCCGATGAGTCGGGTGCTGACATGGTGGCACGACTTGCGGGCGAGGCGGCTGGTTGCGGCGATGAAGGACGCCGTGATGCACGGGACCTGATGCGCAGCGCATGGGCCTCGATGACGAGCGAGTCGGCGCGTCGGATCCTGGCGCATAAAGTCGGGGAACGGATGTGGAGCGAGGAAGGTGAGTCCGCGCTTGGGGAGTGGCTCGATTTGGAGAATGTGCATGGTGAGTTGCCCGAAATGGAGATCGTTGAATTTTTTCGGCAGATGCCGGCGGAGGTTCGGCAACGTTTGGGGTATCAGCCGGAGGTTTCGTTTTGGTGGTTTACGGTAGCTGGTCCGTTGGGCGAGAAGGGGGCTTGGCATTTAGCTGAAATGGCCTATCGCAAAGCGATCGAACTCGATCCAAGGGATGCCTTTCTTTGGACTTTTCTAGGCATTTTGCAGCAACACCGCCTAGAGCAGTTTGAAGATGCGGAAGTCTCCTATCGCCGGGCCATCGAACTCAATCCCAAGTATGAGTATGCGTGGTATTTTCTTGGCGATTTACAGTATCACCACCTCGGCCAATATTCAGAAGCCGAGGTGTCGTATCGGAAGGCTATCGAACTCGATCCGAAAGTCGCGCTCTCATGGTCCAGCCTCTCCCGCGTGTTGTCCCACGCGCCGGAGAATTGGCCCGAAGCGCAAGAATGTGCCAAAACCGCTTTACTCTTGGACCCCTATAGCGGCTCAGCCCACCGGCAGTTTCGTCGGGTGTGCGCCACTTCCGTCCCGGACTGGTGCGAAGTCCTCCCGACTCTCCTCTCCGCCGCGATCAAACAACCTTCGGACACCCCCCTCTTTGACTTTGCCATTGAAGGAGCGATGCGCCTAGCCCACCTATCCGGTTCAGCAGAAGTCTTGTCCCTCGTCGAGGGATTAGATGGCGCAATTCCCTTTGAGTCCCTCCTCGATGCCCTACGAGTCATGAGATCACACGACCATCTCCAAAGCCTCGCACCGGAACGCCAAACGGTGGCTTTACGCCTCATTGAACGTTTTAAGCCGGAGCCGGAAGAAGGCCTTTCGTCCGACGGGTGAGCCGCCTCACTTCCCCTTCTCCGCCATTCCCTCAACATTAAAACCGCGTGCGAGACTCGCGAGGTAAAGCACGACCAGCCCGCCTTCCGCCGCGTCTGAACTCGATGTGATAAAAAATCATCCCCCGCCCGCCATTGCGCGCTACTCTGCCTTCGGAACCGACTCGTTCGGAACCACCTCGGGAACCGGGGCTACGGGATCCTCGAAGATCTGCGCCTGCACGAGCACGAGCCGATTCGCTCCGTCAGGTCTCTTCACTGCCACCACTGCGGTATGGCCCGTCGGTATGGTCGTCCGGATCGTCGGGCGCAGAATAGCGTCTTTTTCCAGCAAGGCCTCGCCAGTCTCCGGCAGGTACAAGTCCAGTTCGACCTGACTGTTGTCCGCAGAGAGCGCAGCTGTCGCTCCGCATCGTCGATGGCCGAGTCGGGACAGGGCGGGTTGACCTGAAAAAGTCATCACCGAGGGCAGCGAGATCAGGTCGATCCCGCGTTTTTGGGCCAATCGTCGAATCACTTTTTGGATTTCGGCATCCGGGAGAACGGCGGAGAGTCGAACTTGGCGGTTATCGTGAATTCTTTCCTCTGCTTCCGGGGAACCTGCCAACTCGTCACGGAAGGCCGTAGTGGAAGTAAATGCAACTCCCTCACTGATCTCTTTGGTCATCGGAATGGGAGTGGCGGGATTCTCCGGGAAATCAAAGGGCCTTGCGACGGGAGTTTCAGGATCGTGCGGTGACGGATTCGACTTTGCGTGGGCGGCGTCGAGGAGTTCAGCCAGCTCCCCCGTAAAGGAAACTTCGCGAAACGTGAGGTAGACGTTTCTGGTGACCGCGGTATTGCGGGAAGTGACGAAGGCAGCGATCTTTTTCATATGCTCCGCTGTGGTCCGCACAGTGAGCCTGGCAGTCGCAGGATCGTACTCCGCCGAGGTGCCTTTGGAAAATTCGATCCCGGCGCTTGCCGCTCGCGGCGGATTTCTCGGCACCCATGGCGGTGATCCTGCAGGGGCGCAACGAAGCGCTCGCCGGGCTGGAGGGATTTTTCAAGGCCGAGGAGAGGATCCGGCAGTCGGGCATCTACCTGATGGAGCCCTACGATCCGGATCGAATCCCCGTGCTCCTCATCCACGGGCTCATCTCGCTACCGATGATCTGGCGGGACATCATTCCCGAGATGATCTCGGATCCGGAGATCTCGGAGCGCTACCAGTTCATGGTCTTCACCTACCCGAGCAGCTACCCTCTGGTCGAGTCCGCCGCGCTCCTGCGTGGCGAACTTGCGAGGCTGCGGGCCGAGTACGATCCCGGCGGGACCGACCCGCTCTCGCGGAACATGCTCGTGGCCGGGCACAGCATGGGCGGCATGTTGACCCATTCTCTCGTCGTCGATATCGGGGACAATCTCTGGAGGCAGTCAGTGACAGTTCCCTCGACGAGGTGCCGGTTGGCGACGCGGAGCGTGAAGACATCCGTAGTCTGGTCTACTTCAAGCCCGACCCCGCCGTGCGACGAGTGATCTATTTCTCCGCGCCCCATCGGGGTGCCGACATGGCTACGAAGGACATTGCCGGAACGGTCGCGAAGCTGGCGAAGCTGCCGTCGGACGTCTTGAAGTTCAATGCGGAACTCCTCGATCTCCGGATCGACGAGCATTTCAAGGTTCCGATCGGCAAAAAATTCACCAGCCGGGAATCGCTCGAGCCCGGTGCCCCAATGGTGGCGGCGATGGACATCTCCCCCTACAAAAAGGGCGTTACTTACCACAGCGTCATGGGCGATCGGGGCAAAGGCGATACCCCGAACAGTTCTGACGGCGTTGTGGAATACTGGAGCTCCCGACAGGACGGTGCGGCTTCGGAGTTGATTGTGCCGACTGACCACGGTTCCTACAAACATCCGCGGGCAATCGAGGAGCTGCGCCGCATCCTGCTGCTACACGCGGGCATCTGAGGGGGAGAACGGGGTCGCCGGGGGAAGTGGTCCCGCATTTCTGTTCTTGCGCGGCGCGGGGCGATGCCTTTCCATGATGGAGTTAGTCCTCAAACTCCCCCCTCCCCCTACATTTATGCACCCGACTCTGCCCCGGATTTTCGCCTCGGTCCTCGCCCCGGCTCTTTTGCCCTTCCTCCTCGCCTCGGGGACGCTCCACGCCGGAGAGTTCACGATCAAGGAGGAAGCCGACGGGGTCACTGTCAGGATCGACGGGGAGCTCTTCACCAAGTACATCACCGGAGACGATGCGACCAACAAACCCTACTTTTACCCCGTGATCGGCCCGACCGGCAAGGCGATGACGCGGGCCTACCCGATGGAGGATGTGAAAGGCGAGGCCCAGGATCACCCTCACCACCGCTCCCTCTGGTTCGGGCATCAGTTCATCAACGACTTCGATACCTGGCACGAGGAACTCACCCTCATCGGGCGGGCGAAGGGCGACGCCGGGAAGCTGGAAGAGCTGAAAAAGACGCTTGGGGCCTCGGTCCATCGCGAAGTTCTCGAAGCCTCGGCCGACAGGGACATGGCGGTGCTGAAAGTCTCGACCGACTACACCGACCCGTCCGGGGCGGTCATGGCATCTGACGTGCGCACCTTCACCTTTCACCTCGGACCCGATGGTTCACGCATGATTGATGCTGATATCGTCTTCACCGCCGTCGGGGAAGAGGTGATATTTTCCGATGCGAAAGACGCCGGTTTGAGCCTGCGGGTTGCGCACTCGATGAGTGTCGATGCCAAAGAGGGCGGTCATATCGTCACCAGTGACGGGGCAACCGATAAAGATGCCTGGGGCAAGCGGGCCGACTGGTGTGACTTCAACGGTCCCGTCGGCGGGGAAAAGCTCGGTATCGCAGTGCTCAATCACCCGACGAGCTTCCGTTACCCCACCCCGTGGCACGCCCGCACCTACGGCCTATTCACCGCCAACCCCTTCGGACTGAAGACGGTCGCGGGAGAGAGCGAAGAAGGCTTTGTCACCTTAAAAAAAGGAGAGTCCTTTTCGATGCGCCACCGCATCATCCTGCACAGAGGGAACGAAAAAGACGCTGACATCGCCGGAGCGTGGAAGCGCTACGCGGCGGTGCAGTGAGCGACTCTTACTCCGAAACGCTGCTGAGGAGGAGTTCTCCCTCGCCATTGAGCTTCTCGTTGATCGAGACCCGGAGTCGCTCGACACCGCGACGGATGCGGGCCTTGACCGTGCCGAGGGGGCTGTCGATGCGTTCCGCGATCTGCTTCTGGGTGAGTCCCTCAAAATACGCGAGCTCGATGACCTCGCGCTGCTCGGGAGAGAGTGCCACGACAGCCGTCTGGAGAACCTGACGGGCGTCGGAGAGATAGAGCGCCTCGCGTCCGGTGGTGCGGGCCTCGGGGGCGTCGCCTTCCATCTTTTCTTCGAAACGGTCGTAAAGAGCCGAGCGCCGCTGCACTGAACGAACGCGGTCGATCGAGCGATTGCGGGCAGTCGTGCAGATCCAGGTCACCAACGAACCCTTTTTCGGGTGGTAGGTGTCGGCCTTTTTCCAGATCGTGGCGAGGACCTCGTTCATGATGTCCTCGGTGTCTTCGTAGTGGTTGAGGACTTTGAAGGCGGTCGAGAAGATCAGAGCCGAGTATTTCTCGCTCAGTTCCGCGAACGCCTTGTGATTGCGCGCTACGACCCGCTTCATCAGCGCGGCCTCGGCTTTGCGCTCGTCAGATGGCTCAATTGCTTCCATTTCGTTGTTGGTGTTTGAATTCATATTGTCTCGTTGTTGACGAACTATTGTCTATGAACAAGAATTAGACAAGAGGAAACTTTGAAAAAGGATGAAAATGTGTCTACCGGTGTTCGTAACCTCGCAGCCTGTAACGCTCAATCTTGCCCGATACCGCCATGAAGACCCACGATGAATTTTTCGAGATCAGTGCCGTTGCCCGGCTCACGGGGATCTCGTCTCATGTTTTGCGGGTCTGGGAGCGGCGGTATGGCGTAGTCGAGCCGAACCGGAGTGATTCAAAGCGGCGTCGCTACAATCAGAATGACATCCGTCGGCTCTCCCTCTTGAAAACCCTCGTAGACAACGGACATGCCATCAGCAGTGTCGCCCGACTCAGCACGGCCCAGCTCGAAGAGCGGCTCGCCAGTGCCCTCGAGGCGAGAGGATCAGATGAGTCCCTGGAGACGCCGGCACCGGCCGGAATCTGTCGGATCGGGTTGATCGGGATAAAGATTCGACAGGCGGTGCGAGACGCTGCCGAGAACACTCCCGCGATGCGAATCGTGGGCGAGTTCCAGGCCGCTGAGGAGATGATGGCGAGCCTGCGGCCGGGCTCGATCGAGCTCATCATCGTCGAGCGCGACACCATTTTCCCCGAAGACATCGTCGAGATTCAGGAAATGGTCGCCACGATGCGGGTCCGGCGTGCCATCCTGATCTACCAGTTCTCTCGCGAGGACACGATCAATCCACTCGATATCAAGCGCATCACCGCTCTGCGGGCTCCGGTCGATGCGACCGAGATCCAGTTGGCCTGCATCGCGGACATCCAGTTGGCGCTGCGTACGGGTCTTGTGGGCAGAGCGGTCGAGGAGGAGGCAACTCCAGCGCCGTTCGAGCGCCCCGTGGGCGAGATCCCGCCGCGCGCCTTCACCGACGAGCAACTCGTGCGCATCGCGAAGGTCTCGTCGGTGGTGAAATGCGAGTGTCCCCAGCACCTCGCAAGCCTGCTCTCGGGCCTGATCGCTTTTGAGAGATACAGCGAACAGTGCGAGGACCGCAGCGAGAGCGATGCCGCGATCCATGCCTATCTCCACCTAACCACCGCCCGGGCCCGCGCGAGCATGGAGATCGCCCTGTCCGAGGTCCTCACTGAGGAGGGAATAACAGTCTGATTTTGGCAGATCTATTCCCCGGCCGGGCCTTTACCGCAGCGGTTGCAATTGGCGGTGCGAGGTCGTAGCATGGCCCCCAGCATGGGGGAAAACGCCATATCACCGCAGGCCTTGCTCGGTCGTTTTGCAGAACAACGTATCCTCGTTGTTGGGGACGTCATGCTCGACTGGTTCATCTGGGGCAGCGTCTCCCGCATCTCGCCCGAGGCACCCGTGCCCGTCGTAGAGGTGCAGAGCGAGTCGCGCTACCCCGGCGGGGCGGCCAACGTGGCGCGTAACATGACGCCTTTCGGGACCCGCGTGGAGCTCTCGGGGCTCTACGGGACCGACCCCAACGGCACTTTGCTGGAGATTACTCTCGCGGAAAACGGCATCGGCGTGGAGCTCTGTCTCCGCCGCGAGGAATACCAGACCATCACCAAGACCCGCGTCGTCGCACGTCATCAGCAGGTCGTGCGGATCGATAGGGAAAAGAGGCGTCTGCTCGCGCCGGCTCTCGCGACCGAGTTGGTAGAGCGCATCCGCACCGTCCTGCCCCGGATCGACGGCATCATCATCGAAGACTACGGAAAAGGCCTCATCAGTGCCGAGTTGGTCGCCGGGCTGCTCGCTGCGGCCGCCGAGCGCGGCATCATCGTCACGGTCGATCCGAAGCCGGGTAACCCGATCGAGTGGCGCGGGGTCACGACGGTGAAGCCGAACCGGTCCGAAGCCTTTGCCTGTGCGGGCGTCGAGGATCTCAATCGCGACGCGGGAGTCGACCCTCTTCACGACGAGCCTCTCCTCGCGACGGGGCGCGCCCTCCTCGAGAAGTGGTCGTGCGCGCAGGTGCTGCTGACACTCGGCGAGCAGGGCATGCTCGTTTTTTCCGCCGACGCGGCCCCGGTCCACATCCCCGCGAAAGCGCGCGAGGTCTTCGACGTCTCGGGGGCCGGGGACACCGCCATCGCGGTTTACACTCTGGGACTGTGTTCAGGACTCTCGGCCGGCGTCGCCGCGCACGTCTCCAACCTTGCGAGCAGCATTGTCGTGGGAAAACTCGGGACGACTCCGATCGAACGCGAAGAGCTGCTCGCGGCGATCACGCTGAATTTCCCCGACGGTGTCCCGCTCTGAAATCCCCTTTTTTACCGACTTTCCCCCCTCATGTCTGCCGCCGATCTCATCCACGATACTTTTGCCGATCATGCCGCAACGGTGGCCCGTTTCCAGGAGCAATCCGCCGGGGTGATCGCGGCGATGGGTGAGCGCACTGTCTCCTCTCTCCAGGCGGGCGGGAAGATCTGCTTTTTCGGCAACGGCGGCAGTGCGGCGGACTCCCAGCATCTCGCGACGGAGTTCGTGGTGCGTTTCACCCGCAATCGTCGCGGTCTGCCCTCGATCGCTTTTACGACCGACACCTCCATCCTCACCGCCTGCGCCAATGACTTCGGGTTTGAAGCCGTCTTCGCCCGCCAGGTCGAGGCGCTCTGTCGCCCCGGCGACATCGTCGTGGGGATCTCGACCTCCGGGAACAGCGCCAATGTCGTGCGCGGGCTCGAGTTCGCCCGCAGCGAGGGCATCACGACCTTTGCCTTCACCGGCGAACAGGGCGGTGCCTGCGGCGAAAATGCGGACCTCCTTCTGTCCGTGCCTTCACCGGTGACGGCGCGCGTGCAGGAGTGTCACCTCATCGCCGGGCATCTCCTCTGCGACCTCGCCGAGCTCGCATTCGCCGGGACTGTCTCCACTATTTCCGGGAGCTGAGCGCCTTTTCGACCGGAGCGAGGATTCGCTCGAGTTCAGCGAGAGATGTCTCGGTTTTGCCGATGACCTTCAGTTGCGGCTCGTACTTCTCCCGATGCTCGCGGCAGACGCGGCGGAGCGGTTCGAAGAGAACGATGAAGTCGTGGTAAAAGGCAGTCGTCCCCTCGGCGAAGGCCTTGCGCTGCTTTTGCGCAATGATAGGGCGGTGCTTTTCGAGGATGCCGGTATAGAAGGTCCGTGCTTTCCGCACCGACTGGGCCCCCACGACCGCAGCGAAGGCGAGCAGGAGCGAGGCCACCCCGAAGGTGATCGCATTCCACGGCGTCTGCTCCAGCATCGTGAGGATGACTCCGCCGAGCGCGGTGAGGATGGCTGCGAAAATAAATCCCCAGATGATGCGGCTGCGCCGGGCGAAGAGGCTGCCGAGCTGGTCCCGCAGATTGAGATTGCGGAGCGCTTCGGCGGTCGCTTCCTCGACTTTTTCCTCGATTCGGCGATGGGCGGCGCTCCAGTCGGGGCTGCCGTCTTCGCCGACGCTGAGCTCGAGATTAAAATGCTCTTCCATCTCCTCGGAGACGCGATCCCAGAGGTGGGCGACGTCTTCCCTCACCGCCGTGGCCCCGGCACCGATGCTGCGGCGCACCGCCTTCATCGTCGTGGCAAAGATGAGCCCCTCGATCTCTTCCGCGCTCTTGCGACGGGGGAGCAGGGCGGAGATGACGCGGAACTCTGAGTCGAGAAGCGGCTCGGCCTGGAGACCGGCGGCCATGAAGCTCTGGTCAAAAGCCTCGAAGAGCGGCTCGCATTTTTTCAGGGTGCGCTCCTGTTGGGTGCGACAGGCAGGCTCGAGCTCGCTCAGCAGCTCCGTGTCGGCGCGGATGATCTCCGAGGCGGCACCGAGGTTTTCCTTGATCTCGCCCAGCACGTAGCAGGCCGCCCGCCATGCGTGGATGAGCTTGATGAGGCGCGGTTCGGACGATTCGACGATGCCCGAGATGTAGCGTTCGAGCCCGTCGATGCGGCTGTTGCGGGAGAGTTCCTCGTTTTCGAGGCCCGAGGTCTTGGCAAGGAAGGCCTTCTTTGCCGAGACTGCAAAGGTCGGGAAATGCTGGCCGAAGCGGTGGTGCGCCGTTTTCTGGAGGTGCTCGAGGATGGCCGAGACTTCCTCCTCGGTGCGCAGGTCGCACTGCTGCAGGACAAAGACGACCTTCTTTTTCCACTGATGGTGGATACGGTCGAGGAAATCCCAGGTCGAGGCACCCCAGGGATTGGTGACCGCGAAGACGAACAGAACGAGATCCGCCATGGGGAGGAACTGCTCGGTGATCTTCTGATGCTCTGACTCGATCGAGTTCGTCCCGGGAGTGTCAACGATGTTGAAATCCTTCAGGAAATCATTCGGCCGGAAGATCTCGACGATGTCGTCGGAGAAATCGAACTCGTGCGCCTCGGCCCCGTACTTGAAAAACCCGATCCGGTCTGTCGTCGGGATGACGTCGGCATTGCAGAAGTCTTCGCCGAAGATCGCGTTGAGCAGGGTCGACTTGCCCGCATTGACCTCCCCGACGACGACAAAGAGGAAGGGATCTTCCAGATTCGCCATCAGGTTTTTGAGCAGAGCGAGCCTCGCCGCGCTGATCCCGCCGTCGCGTCCGAGCCCGGTGAGAGACTGAATCGCTTCACTCAGCTTCTCTCGCGTCTGGAAATAATTCTTTCCCAGCAGGTCTGTTGGTTTTTCAGGCACAGTGGCGCAGGTTGAGGCAATTAGTGGTCGGTGTCCCTGCGTAGCAGGATGGAGTCCACGTCTTCTCCATATAAAGCCCAAGCTTCGCCCAAATTGAAGCGAATTATTTCACTTTTCCAAATTATATTTGAGAACCTTCTTACTTCCCGGATCATCTACTCAGGTCGGGGCATATTGAAACGGTCCGAGGTGCGGCAGTAACCGGCCGGGACTTCCATGCGGCCGATCGGGGCAAAGTTCTCCGGGATCACGAGGAGCGTCTTCGGATCGCCAGGCGATGGGCCGGGGAGTGACGAGACCGCCGGGGAGACGGTAGGCGTAGCGGGCGTGCTCGCCGGTGAGATCAAATTCCATGTCGGGGGCGGTCGGGGATGGTGGCACCCCGGAGCTTGGACTGGTCGCGCCTCACTTGTAGCTGCCCTCGGCGAGGATGGGGGGAGTGACGAGAGAGGGTTCCTTGCGGTAGGTGCGCGTGAACTTTTTCCCCCAGGCACCGTTTTCGTAGGCGGGGCGGTAGGTGATGACGACCGCTTCGTAGGTCTCGTAGTTGCCGCACTCGAGACGCTCCGTCACGGTGATGTCCTCACGGCACCACTCGATGTTGCCGATGACTTCAGGCTCGGGGCTGCAGATGCCGTGGCGGAGCGAGAATTGCGGGAAGACTTTGCAGAAGCTGCGGTCTTTCCGGGGGTAATGGCAGCGCAACCCGGGCTTGATGTTCTGATACTGCTCGGCGATGGCATTGGTGCCAAAACAGACGATCAGGGCGGCGAGGAGAATGGAGACGCGTTTCATGGCGGGCAAAGAGTCCCCTCATAGTCGAAAGAAATGCGCCGCTTTTCAAGCAGAAAGTCAGAAGGATTTGCGCGGGATCATCGTTCCTTCTTCACCACGGCCTTCAATTTTGCCCGGCCGATATCGATGGCACGGGCGTCGCTGACGGAGCGGGCGATGAGATTGACGTTCTGGCGGGCCCTGCTACCTCGGGATTTTGCCTGGATCTGATGGAGGAAGACTCCCCCCGGATTCACCTGCGGCTGGGAAAAGCCGAGCCGAATCGCCGAGGCGGTCACGTTCATGCGGCCCGGGGTGATGTCGTTGTTCTGCGAGTCGAAGATTTGGTAGTAGTAGCTTCGTCCCATCTCGAGGGTCAGGTCGGCGGAGATTCGGGTCGCGTCACCCTCGTTCACGGTCGTGCCCGGCGAGGCGGAGAGGGCGAATTTGAAGTAGCCGTCGCCGTCGTGGTTCTCTCCGCTCACCGCGACGCGCCCCTGGTGATTGATGATGCCCGGAGGGTCGACCGCGTGGAGAGGGAGGAGGTCAGAATGGTAAAGCTTTCTTAAAATTCTGGTATTACTAATACCGCCCCCCGATGCTGAGTTTCAAGTCTTTCGCCCAACTAATTAGGGCTGCCAGCTCGAACACAGGGCGAAGACCTTGATGAAGAGGCCTTTCGGGCGATTCAGAGAGGGAAAAAGAGGTTTCCCGATTGCGATTTCCCCCGCCTCATGCAAGGGGTGACAAATTTTAGCTTTCTGGGAAATGCCGCGAGACACATCGATTCAAAAAATTCTACTGATCGGTTCAGGGCCCATCGTCATCGGACAGGGCTGCGAGTTTGACTATTCGGGCGTTCAGGCCTGCAAGGCGCTGCGCGAGGAGGGATACTCTGTCATCCTCGTGAACTCGAATCCGGCCACGATCATGACCGATCCCGAATTCGCGGATCGCACCTACATCGAACCCATCACCGCCGCGGTGGTCGAGAAGATCATCGAGAAGGAAAAGCCCGACGCGCTTCTCCCGACGCTGGGGGGGCAGACCGCTCTCAACACCGCGATGGAACTGGTCCGCTCGGGCTTCCTCGAAAAGGCCGGCGTCCGTCTCATCGGGGCGAATGCCGAGGCGATCGAGAAAGGGGAGGACAGACTGCTTTTCAAAGAGGCGATGATCCGCATCGGTCTCGACATGCCTCATTCCGGCGTCGCCCACACCCTCGAGGAAGCGCACGTCATCGCTCTGGAGATCGGCTCTTTCCCGCTCATCATTCGCCCCGCCTACACCCTCGGCGGCAGCGGCGGCGGGATCGCCTACAACCGCGAGGAATTTGAAACGATCATCGCCCGCGGTCTCGACCTCTCACCCGTCACCGAAGTCCTCGTCGAGGAATCGCTCCTCGGGTGGAAGGAATACGAGATGGAAGTGATGCGCGACAAGGCCGACAACTGCGTCATCATCTGCTCGATCGAGAACTTCGATCCCATGGGCGTGCACACGGGGGACTCCATCACCGTGGCACCCGCGCAGACCCTGACAGACCGTGAATACCAGATCATGCGCGACGCCTCTTTCGCCATCATCCGCGAGATCGGCGTCGAGACCGGGGGCTCGAACATCCAGTTTTCCATCAATCCCGAGACCGGCCGCATGATCGTCATCGAGATGAACCCGCGTGTCTCGCGCAGTTCGGCCCTCGCCTCGAAGGCGACCGGATTCCCCATCGCCAAGATCGCGGCCAAGCTCGCGGTCGGCTACACCCTCGACGAGATCCGCAACGACATCACCCGCGAGACGCCGGCGAGCTTCGAGCCCTCGATCGACTACGTCGTGACGAAGCTCCCCCGTTTTACTTTCGAGAAATTCCCCGGGGCCAATGAGACTCTCACCACGCAGATGAAGTCGGTCGGGGAAGCGATGGCGATCGGCCGGACTTTCAAAGAGAGCCTGCAAAAGGCGCTGCGCAGTCTCGAGATCAAGCGTTTCGGACTTCTCGGCGACGGGGCCGATGTCGTGGTCGATGACGAGACCCTCACGACGAAGCTCAGCGTCCCGAATGCCGAGCGCATTTTCTTCCTCGCCCAGGCTTTTGTCCGCGGGTGGGAAATCGAGAAAGTCTTTGCCCTCACGAAGATTGACCGCTGGTTCCTGCGTCAGATCGACGAGATTGTAAAAGAGCAGCTGCAGCTCGCCGACACCGATCTCCGCAAGGCGAAGAAACTCGGCTTTTCCGATCGCCAGATCGCCCTCGCCAAAGGGATCACCGAGTCTGCCGCCCGTGCCGAACGCAAGGCTGCCGGAGTCATCCCCACCTACCGTCTCGTCGATACCTGCGCGGCCGAGTTCGAGGCCTTTACGCCCTACTACTACTCGACCTATGGCATCGAGGACGAAGTGCGCGACAGTGACAAAAAGAAGGTCATCATCCTCGGCGGCGGCCCCAACCGCATCGGGCAGGGGATCGAGTTCGACTACTGCTGCGTCCACGCCAGCTTCGCCCTGCGCGAACTCGGCTTCGAGACGATCATGGTCAACTCGAATCCCGAGACAGTCTCGACCGACTACGACACCTCGGACAAACTCTATTTCGAACCCCTCACCCTCGAGGACGTGCTCAACATCTACGAGCGCGAGAACCACGACGATCAGGTCCTCGGCGTCATCGTCCAGTTTGGCGGCCAGACCCCGCTGAACCTCGCCAAAGGCCTTGAGGAAAACGGCGTCCGCATCATCGGCACCTCGCCGAAGAGCATTGAGCTCGCCGAAGACCGCAAGATGTTCGCGAAGCTCCTCGACGACCTCGGGCTGCACCAGGCCCCCAGTGGCACCGCGACCTGCCTTGAGGAAGCCCTCGCCATCACCGCTACGATTGGTTACCCCAGCCTCATGCGTCCCAGCTTTGTCCTCGGCGGACGCGCCATGCAGATCGTTTACAGCGACGCCGAGCTGACCCACTACATGCAGAACGCGGTCGATGCCACGCCCGACCGCCCCGTCCTCGTCGATCGCTTCCTCGAAGACGCGACCGAGGTCGATGTCGATTGCATCAGCGACGGCGAGACCACCGTGATCGGGGCGATCATGGAGCACATCGAAGAGGCCGGGATCCACTCGGGTGACTCGGCCTGCGTCATTCCGCCCTTTTCCCTCAGCGCAGCGATGCAGGATCGCATCCGCGCCGCCGCCACGAAGCTCGCCATCGCCCTCGAGGTGCGCGGACTCATGAACATGCAGCTCGCTGTGAAAGGCGACGATCTCTACGTCATCGAGGTCAATCCCCGTGCCAGCCGCACCGCGCCCTTCGTCAGTAAGGCGATCGGCGTGCCGCTCCCGAAACTCGCCGCCAAGATCATGGTCGGGAAGACGCTGAAAGAGCTCGGCTTCACCGCCGAGGTCCATCCGAATCACTACAGCGTCAAAGAGGCCGTCTTCCCCTTCAGCAAGTTCACCGGCGTCGACATCATCCTCGGCCCCGAGATGAAGAGCACCGGCGAAGTCATGGGCATCGATATGGACTTCGGCCTCGCTTTCGCCAAGAGCCAGATGGCCGCCGGCGGCACCCTGCCGACGAAGGGTAATGTCTTTATCAGCGTCAAGGAAACCGATCGTCCCAACGTCGTCCGTCTCGCCAAAGGCTACGCCGAACTCGGTTTTACGATCTACGCGACGAGCGGCACCGGCAGCGAGATCAGCGCCGCGGGGATCGAAGTGAACATCCTGCCCAAGCTCGCGAGCGGCCAGCGTCCCAACGTCATCGACCTGATGAAAAACGAGGACATGGCTCTCATCATCAACACCCCCAGCGGCAAAAACCCGCGGGCCGACGAGGTGAAGATCCGCACCGCCGCGATGCAGGCTCGCATCCCCATCATGACGACCCTGCGCGGCGCCGACGCCGCCCTGCTGGCGATCAAGTCACTGCAGGGCAGCGAGGTGGAAGTGCGGGCGCTGCAGGACTATCACGCGTGAATCACCATTCCGGCAAGTCAACTCACTCAGGGAGCCGCTTTCCGTGTCACCCAGACCGGCGACGACCAGGCCATATTGCCGTCGACTTGCTCCACCCTGACGTAGTAGCGGTTCTCGCCGTCGAGCATCGCTTCGTCCGTCACGGAGGTCTCGAAGAGTGATTCCGCAAACGGGCCGAAGGTTTTCCAGTCCTCTTCGTTCCTCACGAGAGTGATGCGCTTGATCGGGGCGGTGCCATCGACGCGAAACCAGAGTCGTGGATTTTCCTCCGTTTCAAAAATTGACCCGAGGGGGCGGTCGTTGCAGGTGAAGTTGAGGTAAATCTTATCGGTCGCGGCGATCGTGCGGCGCTGATCGAGCGCTTCGATGATTCCCTCGCGGGTGAACTCTTCGCAGTAGACGCCGCCATAGCTTGTATGCTGGGAAATGTGATCCGAGCTCGCGAAGACCCCCAGCTTTCGCCCGAGTTCGAGCGCGTTTTGATAAGTGCCCGCTTTGTATTGCCCAAAATCTAGAATCGGGGCCGGCGGCGTCGCTTCGGCGTCTCCGTCGATCGTGTATTTTTCCCGGGGCTTCAATCCCGCAGTCGGCTGGGGCGCGCCCTCGCCCTCATAGGAGACCCGGGCTCCCTGATAGATCTCGACGACATTCTCCGACCCGTAGCCGATGCGGTCGTATTTGGCCCAGTCCGTCCCCATGCGGGTCGCGCCGGTGTGGCTGATGACCGCGACGGGCTTTCCGTAGTCCTCCATGATGTCCCAGAGTTCGTAGGGGGAAATTTCATCGAGCCCTGCCTTGACCGGAAAGACAGACTGCCACGGCGAGGCGCGATAGGTAGGACGCTTGATATAAACGAGCGGCCCGCCCCGGTCAGCAAAGACGACATTGCGATGCCCCCAGGGCCAGACCTGCTCCCGCTCGTAGACATACATCGTGTTGAACCGGCCCGGACTGTGGAGGGCGTCGTGCATACGCTGGTTGTGCCACCACTCGTAGGGATGGTAGATCTTACCAATGTCAGTGTGATCCGAGGTTCCGAGAAAATCGATTTTACCGAGGTCATAGGCGTAGCGAAAATGGTCAACGATGCAGCCGTCAAAGCCGGTCCGGCAGTTGGAGACATCGGTGTGGCGGTGAAAATCGCCCCAGAAAAGCCCGAGGTTTTTTCCTCCGACCTCCCATTCGTGCCGCTCCATCGCGGGGCGCTCCGGGGTCGCCTCAGAGGGGGCAAATGGCAGCGCCGGTTTCTCCTTCGCGACAAAGGCCGTTGCAGGAGGAAGTGATCCGGGAGAGGGGAGCGAGGCAAAGTGAATCCCCACCTCCCCGTGCGCTTTCGTGGTTCTAAGATCAGACGGCCAGCAGATTTGAATGTCGGCGCCGTCGCCCGGGGGAAGAAAAACGGCCCGGCGATCCTGACCATAGCTGCTCCCGGGGAGTCGCCGACGGGCGCTCCAGGTCTCTGAATCCTGCCGGTAGGCGGTGAGCCCGATTCTCCAGAGTGCGGTTGCAAAATAGCGATAGGCGACCCAGGGATTCCCGTCACGACCAAGTCCAACCACGGGAACATTGACCGGATTTCCCGCTTCTCCGGCGGGACCAAGTGGAATCTCCGTGAACGATTCCTCCGCCAGGGAAAAACGTCCGAAGAGGACCGACTTTCCGGCGTTGATCCCCGTCCCGTTTTCATGACCACGCGAATCGAGTCCCCATCGCTCCTTCCCCCGCTCGGCCGCGATCCAGAACCCGTCACCTTCGGCGGTCGCCGTGATCGAGCCCCGGGCCTCGTAGGAAGCAGAGTGTCCGATCGGAAACACTTTCACCTCCCCTGCGGTTGTGACACGGGCGAGGTAGAGATTGAATTCATTTCCCCGGGAGCTGTCGTAAAGGACCCAGGCATTGCCCTCCCCGTCGAAGGCCAAATCGGGTTCCCAGTCTCCTCCGGGCGCGTCGCTCACCGCGATCTCACTGGACCAGGTCTTTGAAGCCGGGTCGAAAAAACGGGCAAAGACATCTCCCTCGCCGGCCCGGAGCGATTGCCAACTGACCCAGACACGACCTTCGGAATCGGTCCCCGCATCGACGAAGGCCTCGGCAGCGTCGGAGTCAGCGATGACCTCCCGCGGACCGACCCCACCGGCCCCGGTCCACGAGGCGGCGAGGATATTGACGGAGTCATCCGCTTCATTTGTCTCCGGCCAGAAGCACCAGACCGTCCCCTCCCCATCGACCGCGAGAGCAGGCTCGTGCAGGATCCCTGACTCGACGAGAGTCGCGACGATCTCATTCGAATCGGCCGGGACCTTCGCAAGGCGAAGTGCGTCGGAGACCCCGTTCCACTCCACAAAAGCCGCCATGACACTGCCATCGGGCATCACCGCCGCTGAGGGAAGATCCCGCTGAAGCCCTTCCCGCCGAATGGAAAGAGCGGGCCCGACCAGGGAAATCGCGGCCTCTTTTTCAGGTATTTCCTGAGATGCCCTGGGGCGGGGCGCCCGCTTTTCCGGCGCTGGCTGCGGCGCTGGTTTTTCTTCGCTGAAAAGCGTAGCACCGGCACCGAAGAGGGAGGCGGCGAGAATGAGAGCGATGAGGGGGGATTTTTTCATGCAAGGACAGAGTGAACAACCCCACCATGAACATCGGTGAGGCGCTGGTCGATCCCATTGTGATAGAAGGAAAGCTTTTCGTAGTCGAGCCCGAGGAGATGCAGAACCGTGGAGTAGTAGTCCCAGACCGTGGTCGGATTCTCCTCCGCACGGCGGCCGAAGTCGTCGGTGGCGCCGTAGCTGACGCCTCCCTTGATTCCGGCTCCCATCATCCAGCAGGTGAAGCCATCCGGATTATGATCACGCCCTGAGGTGCCCTCCTGCCGGGTCGGCATGCGTCCGAATTCGGTCGTCCAGAGCACGAGCGTATCCTCGAGCAAGCCGCGCTGCTTCAGGTCAGTGAGAAGGGCCGCGGTGGGTTGATCAAAGATCGGGCAGTGGCGCTCGTAATCGCTCTTCAGGGTCTTGTGCGCGTCCCAGTTGAGGAGTCCATCAACACCCGAGGCACGGGAGGAACAATAGAGATTCACGTAACGAACCCCGCGCTCTAACAAACGCCTCGAGAGGAGGCAGTTGCGTGCGTAGGCAGCCTTCAACTCATTTCCGGAATCGGTGCCGTAGAGTTTATGAATATCCGGCGACTCACTCGCAAAGTCGCTCACCTCCGGGGCGGACATCTGCATTTTTGCGGCAAGCTCATAGGCTCCGATCCTCGCACGAAGGTCGGTTTCGGCGGCGCGCTCGGCGGCGTGTCGCTCATTCAAAAATGTGAGAAGATCGCGAGTCCCCTGCTCCTTTGCATCGCTCACCCCGGACGGACGCCTGATGTTCCGGATTGGCTGATGAGCGGCCATGGTGATGGCTTGATGCTTCGCCGGGAGAAACCCGTTGCTCCAGTTCGCCTTACCATTCGGGGGCTCGCCGCGGATATCGGGAATCGCGACATAAGTGGGAAGGTTGTCGGTGAGACTCCCGAGAGCGTAGCTCGTCCACGCTCCGGCGGAGGGGAAGCCCTCAGTCGCGTGACCGGTATTCACAAAGACACAGCCCGGTCCGTGGGTGTTAGTCTTCGAAGTCATGCCGTGGAAAAAGGCGATGTCATCGACATGCTCAGCCATGTTCGGAAGCATGGTGCTGATCATTTTTCCGCTCTTTCCGGCAGGAGCAAAGGGCCACGGACTCTTCATGAGGGGACCGTTTTTTCCCTGAAACGAGACCATGTCCTCTTCCCCCGGAAGAGGCTCGCCGTGCATTTTTTCCAGCATCGGTTTGTGCTCCCAAAGGTCCATGTGAGAAGCCGCACCCGGGCAGAAAATCTGAAGGACCCGTTTCGCTTTCGGCGGGAAATGCGGCCCCTGCCGGAAAGAGGAAACCGCGCCGAAGCCCTCACGGGTCATGAGTTGGGCCAGCCCGACCCCCATGAGACCGGTCGTGACATCGCCGAGGAAACGGCGGCGGGTGTTGGCGTGGAGAGGATTCATGATCAGTCAGGGGATTGACAAAACAGGTTGTAAAACGGAGTTTTACGCATGAAAAAAACAATTTCTAAAATCGGCAATTCTCACGGATTGATTTTTGACTCGACTCTTCTCCAGCTTGCCAAGCTCAAGCCCGGTGACCAGGTCAATGTCGAGGTCCACAGTGGCGGCACGATCACGCTGACGCCGATGAATGATGTCGAGATCACTGAAGAAGCAGCCGCCGGGGCCGCGCGGGAAATCATTGGGAAGAATAGCGAACTCTTTCGGCATCTTTCATGAGCGAACTTCGACATCCTGGAAAACCTGCCGCTCTTGCGATTCACCGGGAGGTCCTTGCCGCGCATGGCGGTGGTGACGGGATCCGCTCCGGGGACTTGCTGGAGTCTGCCATCGCCGCTCCGCAGGCGACGATGGGCGCTCAGGCCCTGATGAGTGATCCCTGCGAGATTGCGGCGGCCTACCTCTATTATCTTTCCAGCAATCACCCTTTCGTCGATGGAAATAAACGAGTCGCCCTCGCCACCTGTCTCGTCTTTCTCGAAAGCAACGGGCTTCTCCCCGAACCAATTCTTGATGTGGAACCATGGCTGGAGTTCACGATGAACGTCGCATCGGGTTCCCTTTCCAGAGAGGAAACGACGGAACAATTGAAGAATCTGCTTCAAGTCGGCTAAGCGGGGATTGAGCGTGAGTGTCATCAGTCGAGAAAGATCAGTTCACTGCTGTTGAGCAGGGCACGCGCAACGGAAACGAGGCCGAGCTCCTGAATCGAGGCGGCAAGTTTCGCCATCTCTTCCGGATTCGGCGAACGCTGATAAAGAATGCGATAGGCCTCGTGAACTTGCGCTGCCGGGTCAGCTCCTTTTTCGGCGATCCGCCCCGCGAAGGCGTCTGCCATGTCCATCGTGAAATCGTGATTCATCATCGTGAGCGCCTGGAGTGGCGTCGTTGTCTCGGCGCGTTCCGGAGCGGAGAAGGTGCAGTCGGGCTGATCGAATTCGGTCATGAGATCGACGACCGACGCTCTCGCATTCTGGTGATAAACCGCCCGCCGATAGGTCTCCGGACCGTGCTCGTCGAGCGGTTCGTAGGTGCTGACATTGTCCTGCATGAAGTGGAAGAGCCGGAAGCCGGGGCCACCCATCCCGTCATCGAGTTTTCCTGACACAGCCAAAATTGTATCCCTGATCTCCTCAGCGGAAAGTCGCCGCGGAGAAAACCGCCAGAGGAGCCGACTATCTCCGTCCACCTTCGCCGCCTCCTCCCGCCAGGCCGAAGACTGCTGATAGGCCTTCGAGGTCATGATGAACCGGTGCATCTCTTTAAGCCGCCAGCCATTTTCCCGAAGCTTCACGGCGAGAAAATCGAGAAGTTCCGGATGAGTGGGTCGTCCCCCCATGTAGCCGAAGTCATTCGGGGTATCGACGATCCCGGTCCCGAAATGGTAATGCCAGAGCCGGTTCGCGAGAACGCGGAGCGTGAGAGGATTCTCCGGACTCGCGATCCAGTTCGCGAGTTCGAGGCGCCGGGTCGCTTCCGGAGCATCGGCCGGCAATACGTAAGTCGGAGCGGAACCCGCAAGAGTGGAAAGGCTTGCGGGAACGACCTCCTCCCCTTTCCTCTGCGGGCTGCCGCCGATGAAAAGATGAAAGGGTCCCTCCGCGTCTTTGGCGACACGATTTCCGATCCACACTTTCGGGAGCTCAGGAACGGCTGCGATTTCCCCTTGCACCGCTGCCAAATTTTTCCGAATTCCTGCCACGGTTGCCGCCTCCTCCGTTGTCATTTCGGCTTTGCGCCAGCGGACGTTCCGATGAACTTCACTCACCGGTTTCCGGTCATGGCCATTGGCGACCTCCCTCCACGATTCCCCGTCAGACGATACTTCGATGCGGTAATCGGCGACGAAAGTGAATTTGCGATGCTCCGGATTGTCCTCTCTCCTGGCACTGGAGAAAACGACCCTTTCAATCATCGTCGGCTCCGCCAGCTCGATCGTGAGGTCCGTGCCTCTCGCGAGAAACCGCTCACCTGTTTTTCCATCGATCGCATGCTGAGCGCCGTAGGCCCCGGGAAAGTCTTCGATCTCTCTCGAAGCTCCGGAGGCCTTTGCGCCACGATCAGCCAGTGCCACATTTTCGGAACTGCTCCCGGCAGACCAGACTTCAAACTCATCAATCCCGAAGCCCGCTGCCGTATTCGGAGTACTATCCTGAGCTTCGCTCACGAGGCGGACAAAACGGGCCTCGACCGGAGTGAACGTTTCAGTCGTCCCCGTCCGGTCTGTTTTCTCCCGGGTCCATTGCCTTTCAAACTCAGCGGCACGGGCTCCGGCACGGTGCTGAATCCCGGCCATTATTGCCTGCTCCTCTTCCTCCAGTTCCTTTTTCCGCCCGTTCAGGGGAGCGAGCAGGGCCGCCACTTCACCCTTTTGCTCCGGGGTCGCAATGGCCCGCTCTCCATGGCGAACTCCGGCGAAGGTGGCGTAGAGTTGATAGTAATCCGTCTGCGCGATCGGATCGAATTTGTGATCGTGACAGCGGGCGCAACTCACCGTCATCCCGAGGAAAGCCTGACTCGTCGCGTTGATGATTTCATCGAGCGTATTCGCCCGGATTTGTGCGGCCTGCTCCGCGTCCTGATTTCCCACATCATCATAAGGACCCGCCACGAGAAAGGCGCTGCCGACTTCGACCAACGGATCTCCCGCCCCGAAGACATCGCCCGCGAGATGCGCGCGAATGAATTGATCGAAGGGTTTGTCTTCATTGATCGACCGGATCACGAAGTCTCGAAACGGCCAGAGGCTGTTAATAATGAAATTTCGCTCGTAGCCGTTGCTTTCTCCAAAGCGGACCACATCGAGCCAGTGTCGCCCCCAGCGCTCTCCATAGTGAGGTGACGCAAGGAGGTGATCAACCAGCTTTTCGTAAGCCTCCGGATCCTCATTCCCGACAAAGGTCTCCACTTCCTCCGCCGTCGGGGGCAGGCCCGTCAAATCGTAGGTGGCGCGGCGAATCAGCACCCTCCGGTCAGCCGGTGGATTCATCGAAAGGGATTTCTCAGCGCGCTCTTTCTCGAGGAAGGCGTCGACTGGATGATCCTCGTCATTCTCCGGTGGGGCGGCTTCCTGAAGCGGCTGATAGGCCCACCAGCTCTTGTCTGCTTTTGACGCTTCGCGCAGCACGAGTCCCTCCGGCCACTCGGCGCCCGCATCGATCCATTGTCGGAGCAGCTCCGCCTCCGCCTCCGTGAGCGGTTCGCCCTCGTCCGGCATGTAGGGTTTCTCTCCGGGCTCTTCCGGCGTCGCGACGAGGTAGAGATCGCTCGCGAGAGCTTTTCCCGGAATCACCAGTTTTGCTTCCGGATGCAGGACCTCCTCTGCCGTCGACAACGAAATATCCCCCTTCGCGGTGTTCGGATTGTGGCAACCGAGACACTTCTTTTCCAAAAACGGCTGAATATCTTTAGCAAAGTCGACTGCGCCAACCGATCCGCCACTGATCGAAAGGGCCAGAAAGAGGCCGGGGAAAAGCCGGAGGGCGTGAAGGGGAGGATTCATCGGGTTGCAGATTTCAACAGAAACATCTACCATCAACCAAGCCCTAATTCATTTTGTATACAATCCGCACGATCACGGTATGCCCGCTGCAGGCCCTGTGAAGCCCCCAATTTCATCGTCGGCTCGCAAAAAAAGGTCATCCTCTTCGTTCCTCACGAGAGTGATGCGCTTGATCGGGGCGGTGCCGTCGACTCGGAACCAGAGTCGTGGATTTTCCTCCGTTTCAAAAATTGACCCGAGGGGGGCGGTCGTTGCAGGTGAAATTGAGGTAAATCTTATCGGTTGCCGCGATCGTGCGGCGCTGATCGAGCGCTTCGATGATTCCCTCGCGGGTTCCACTCACTTCTGGCTGAGCGGGCCAATTTTGATGCCTTTTCCCGGGGGAGCATTCCCGCTGAGTATCGAGGCTTGTTTTTCAGCGTTTCGGGATGACACCGAAAACCGTGTTGCCCTGAGTGTCTTCCAGTCTCGTGAGAACCAAATCTCCAGTTGAGCTTCGAGCGGTTCGCCCCCTCGCCCTCTTCGGCGAGGCGCACCGCCTGCTCGACTGCGTTCCAGGTCTTGCCGGTGCCCGCCCCTCCCTCGTTGAGGAGCTGGCGATTGCCTTCGAGGATGTCGAGGAGCTGGTATTGCCGGGTGAGCTGTTTGCGGAAGAGGATCTCGTTGTGGTCGAGAAAGTGTCGCAACTCCCCGGGCGCGGAGCCCTTGCCGTAGACCTTGAGAAAAACTTCGCGGTGGCGGCTGAGGTCGCGGGGCTGCTGGCCGCCGAAGAAACGGCCGAAGAGGGACTCGAGGCGGTCGAGATCGCGACGGTCGACGAGTTGGTCACGGGGGATGTCCCGGAAGCTCGTCTGCCCCTCGGGGATGAATTCATTCGGCAGGCAGAGCGCCTTGGCCACCGGATGCCAGCCGGGGCTCGCCTCGTCGAGAGCGCGGATCACCCCGGCGTGCTCCTGGTCGAGCCGGTCGACGCGTTGGTCGCAGTTCTTTTCCGGGTCGCCCTCCCAGGCCCCCGTCGGGGCGAACTGGCGGAAGCGGTGCCCCTTCACCTCGAGGACGAGCAACCCGTGGAGCGGTTCGAAGATGAGAAAGTCACCCTTGCGGCGCACGCCCTTATTGTCTGTGTAGTAGAAACCCCGGCGTATCGTCCAATCTGTGTCGCCCCGGGTGGGAAAGGGCGACAACATTTGACAAACGATCCAACTCCTATCCCTCTTTATTGATGCCTCACCCTCTTCGATTCCGGATCCGTTTGCTTCCAATCGTGATCTTTGGATATGCCTGTCTGAATGGGTCTCTCGCCATGGGCGAATGGCGCACGACTCAAATCAACGAGATGTCCTACGTAGCGCTCGGGGAATTTGCCGAGGCGTTCTCAATGAAACCGGCGAAGCGGCGTAAAGAACCGAGGGAGATCGGATTTGCCGGGGAATCTCATCAACTGGTCGTGAAGACAGGGACGCGGGAAGTCATCGTCGATGGTGTCAGGCACTGGCTTTCGTTTCCGGTTGCGACCAGAACCGGTCAAGCGTTCGTCTCTCTGGCGGACATCAACGCAACGCTGGGTCCTGCCATGAGCCCCGCTTCAGTCAAACAGATCGGAAAGGTCAAAACGGTCGTCTTCGATCCCGGACATGGCGGGCATGACATCGGAGGCAAGAGTGCCTACGGCTACGAAAAAGACTACACCCTCGACGTGGTCAAGCGTGCCCGCCGGATTCTCGAGTCAAAAAAAGTAAAGGTCGTGCAGAGTCGGCTTTCAGACTCCTTCGTCGATTTGGCGGAACGCCCGAAAATGACCGACGACTACGACAACCCGATCTTTGTCAGTATTCATTTCAATTCAGCCGAGTGGAAGCCCTCGGCCAGTGGCATCGAGGTCTATGCGCTTCCTCCGCTGGGCTTTCCCATAACAGGGAAGGCGCCCGATCCGATTTTGGATCGCCGAAAGTGTGAAGGGAACGCGATTGAGCCAGCCAGTTTTGTTCTGGCGAATACGATGCAGCACACCCTCCTTGGCAAAACCGGAGGCTTTGATCGCGGGGTGAAACGTGCCCGATATGCCGTTCTTCGTTATTCCAACGATCCATCGATTTTGATCGAGTGCGCCTTCCTCACCAACGCGAAGGAAGCCGAAAATATCCATTCTTCAAAGTGGCGGGAGATCCTTGCCCAGTCGATTGCCGATGGGATATTGGCCTACATGGGCCTGGCCAATGAGAATCGCCAGCCCGCAAAAGTTTGGGACTACGGCAGGAAATCGACGGACGAGTTCGTTTGGGAGGAGTAATGCGTTGATTTGGAGTGCTCTCCTCGATCGCTCGGGGTCGATGCCGTCCCACACCGCAGCGGCCCAGAGGGATCTCCACGCCCGCCACTCCATGACCGCGAACTTCAGCGGCCAGGGGATGACGGGATCGGCAAAGGCGTTCCGCCGGGAGGTTCAGGCGATGTGGGGGCCGTTTTCAGTGGCGCTTGCGGGGCCGAAGGAGGGTTTTAGCGGGCCGAGGAGTGAAATTGGGGGGAGGAGGGGTGGGTGGGAAACGCTGAGATTAGGTGATGAAAATTGAATTTGCCGAGTGCGACGGGGTCGGAATGCCGAAAGGCTGGCCCGAAGAGATTGAGAAAGCTCAGTCCGTTCCGATGATCGGGATCGGTGGCCGATTGCGCGAGCGTGTTCGCTACCGATCCAGGACCGGGACCGGCTACACCGCGTCGATGCCATGTCACGAATGCCGCGTGAGTGCGGGGCAGCAGTTTATTTGTTGTGAGTGCGGGGGTGTCAGAGCATATCGGCTAGTTGACCTAAGGTCGCAGTCGGATAGGATTTCAGCGAAGGATCGCCTCGAACTCATTGGCGATCGCATTTCTTGATCGGTTCCCTGTCTCGCCCCAATAACCTTCATCCTTTATCCTCTCTTCCTCTCTTCCTCTCTTCCCCATGACCGACATCGAATCCCAGCACACCGAATGGAAGGAGTCGTGGCGCGACGAGTTCCTGCGGGTGATTTGCGGCTTTGCAAACGCCGAAGGCGGCAACTTGGAGATCGGACGCAATGACAAAGGGGAAATTGTCGGGTTGGCGGATGCCCCGAAGTTGCTCGAAGATCTCCCTAACAAAATCCGCGACGTCCTAGGCATTCTCGTCGAAGTGAATTTACGGCAGGACAACGGCGCGGAATTCCTAGAAATCAACGTCGAACCCTATCCGAACCCGATCAGTTATCGCGGCCATTATTTCATGCGCAGCGGCAGCACCACACAGGAACTGAAAGGCGCGGCGCTTGATCGGTTTCTTCTCCGCAGGCAAGGCCGCACTTGGGACGGAGTGCCCATGCCGGGCGTGAAAGTCGCTGATCTGTCGGCTGCCGCCGTGCGGCTGTTCCGAGAACTCGCAGCTACCAGCGGACGCCTTGAAGCCGCTGACCTTGCCGCCTCCGATGCGGGGCTTATCGAGAAACTCAAACTCACAGAAGGCAGCTACCTCAAGCGAGCCGCCGTGCTTCTTTTTCACGAAGACCCCGAGAAATTTGTCACCGGTGCCTTTGTAAAAATCGGCTTTTTCCGCTCGGAGACCGATCTTGCTTACCACGACACCCTGCATGGGAATTTATTCTCCCAGGTAGCGGGAAGCATCGACCTTATCCGCACTAAATATCTCAAAGCTGCCATCACTTATCAGGGCATTCAACGCATCGAGCGCTACCCAGTGCCATCCGATGCCCTGCGCGAAGCAGTGCTGAATGCCCTCGTGCACCGCGATTACTCCATGCCTTCTCCCGTGCAGATCCGCGTTTATGAGGACAAACTGAAAATCTGGAACCCCATCGTCGTGCCGGAGGGCTGGACTTTGGATACCTTTCTTGGCGAGCATTCCTCCGCCCCCTACAATCCCGCCATCGCCAATACCTTCTTCCGCGCCGGGGAGATCGAAGCATGGGGGCGCGGCATTCAGCGAATCTTCGAAGCCTGCCGCGCCGCATCCAGCCCTGAGCCACAACTCCGAATCTCCGGCCACGACCTCTGGCTAGAATTTCCATTCTCCCCTGAATATCTCAAGAACATCGCCACAACTCCCCAAGACGTATCTCAGTCAGGGGCCCAGACGGCACCAGTCACGGCACCAGTCACGGCACCAGTCGGAGAATATGTCGAGAAACTGGTCCGCCTACTTGGACAACGCGAACCCCTCGGTAACGAGGATGTCCTCCTCGCGTTTTCACTGAAAAGCCGTCGTCGCCTGCGGGAAACTTATTTTGCCCCTGCAATCACCGCCGGTCTCATCGAATACACCATCCCCGACAAACCCAACAGCCGCCTCCAGAAATATCGCCTGACGGCGAAAGGTAGAAGGATGATTTATGAAGGATGATGGGAATGCAGATTTGGTGGTGCGAACGACGGAATTTGCGCTTCGTATCGTGAGGATGTTCGTCGCTCTACCGAAGACGGAGGAAGCTCGCGTTCTCGGAAAACAGGTCTTGCGATCCGGCACTTCTGTCGGTGCCAACTATAGGGAAGCGCAACGTGCCCGCTCGAAAGCCGAGTTCATTGCTAAAATCGGAGACTGCCTCAAGGAACTCGACGAAAGCACCTACTGGCTCGAACTTCTAGTTCGCGCCGAGATAGTAACCGAAGCTAAACTCGCCTCCCTCCGAGACGAAAATAACCAACTCCTAGCCATCTTCACCACCATCTCAAAAAAGGCGAAATCTTCCCCTTCATAATTCATCCTTCCCCCCTCAACCTTTCTTCCCAATGCCCGATCTCCGCGAAAATATCCAGTCAGCTCTTAGCTCCTGCGCAACGGGAAGCCTGGCGGTTTCCGCCAAAGCTCTCTACAACACATTGGGCTACGAATCGGAGCGTGGTGCTTCTTGGGATCTCGATGAGTTCCTCGAAATTGCCCGCCTCATCAATAAACCGTTGCCTATGCCAGCCATCGTCCTTTTCCGTCATGGGGAGAAAGACGAGCCGCTCGTATCCATCGCCATCATCCGGCGGCGACTGAACAAGCGGGATGCAGCAAAGGACGTTTACGCGAGGAGGAAGGGTGATTCGGGGCGGGGGAGTTTCAAGTTTCACGTTTCACGTTTCACGTTTCACGTTTGGGAGTTGGATTAGCTCCCGGGAATCTGCGGCCATCTGTGGAAGCGAAGCGCATCGGTGAAAATCTGCCCTGAAATCCAAGGGGCTCCCCGCGCCGCAGCGAGGCGGACAAAAGTGTCCACCCTCCTTGCGATCCCGCCGCACCGCCGCCTCCGTAGAACGGGTCTCCAGGCCCGTTCCTCGCATGGCCTCCACTGAGCGTCTGTCGAGTGGCTATTTGCGCCCGTTCGCGGTGACGAAGTCTCCCCGTTGAAGAGGCAGACAGCAATCGCAGCAAGGCGAAGACAGCCAGCCGAAGGCTGCCCGAAGGGTAAGCGTAGCGCGGCAATGGCTGCTCCACATTGATATCCAATCAGAAGGTTCGTGCCATCCGTGAGAGCGAAGCGCATCTGTGCGCATCCGTGTGAAAGGCCGCTGATTGCCCTGCCAAAAACACCGATTTACACAGATGGGATTTGATTCCACAAATCCCGCCTGCCTAACTGAGACCCAACACGGAGGCACCCGGATTCGCTTCGCTCCCACAGACGAGCACGGATCGCAGAGGCGCCCCGAATTCCCCGCAGTGTCGAGGGGGCGTAGTGGTGCCCTCCAGGTCGCCACCGCAAAGCGCTGGAGTGATGGATTTATCCGTTCGATCCGAAGGGGTTTTAGGGAATCTGCGGCCATCTGTGGAAGCGAAGCGCATCGGTGAAAATCTGCCCTGAAATCCAAGGGGCTCCCCGCGCCGCAGCGAGGCGGACAAAAGTGTCCACCCTCCTTGCGATCCCGCCGCGCGCATTCCCGGGGAGGCACGACACTCCTGTCGTGCAGAGCGCCATCGCAAGCTCCCTTGCGTCTCCAAAACCCGCCGCGCCGACCCCCGAACCTGAAACTTGAAACCTGAAACCTGAAACTTCCCCGCCACCCCCCGTGCGAGATTCGGGGCATGAGACAGCAACGGACCGGGAAGACAAAGCCAAAAACCACCGGGATCGTGTTGTCTTCGCCTCGCTTTGGCGGCTTCTCTATATCCTGCGGCCACCTGTGTCGCTTCGCTCCCCTGTCTCCCCGCTTCGCGCGTTCAACCTCGACCGCGCAGGATCGATGCCGCCCCCTTCCGCAGCGGCCCAGAGGGATCTCCACGCTCATGACGCCATGACCGCGAACTTCAGCGACCAGGGGATGACGGGATCAGCAAAGGCGTTCCGCCGGGAGGTTCAGGCGATGCGGGGGCCGTTTTCAGTGGCGCTTGCGGGGCCGAAGGAGGGTTTTAGCGAGCTGATGAGTGAGATTGCGGAGAGGAGGGGTGATTCGGGGCGGGGGAGTTTCAAGTTTCACGTTTCAAGTTTCAAGTTTGGGAGTTGGATTACCTCGTGAGAATCCCGGATCGGTCCTGATATTCTCCTTCTTGAAAGGAGAGATTCAAGCGTTGGCAGAGACAACCTCGGCCACGCGCTTGAGACCGCCGTATGAACTACATCCTTGAAATTCTAAAGCCAAGGTTTAGAATTTCAAGGAAGTGATGACTGATCGCCAAGGCTATTTAACCAAGATTCAGGCCCGACTGCGGGACAATCCCGTGGTGGCCTTGCCGGGCCTCGGCAAGCAGGCAAGACGACTCTGGCGCGAATGCTGGCCGAGGCCTCGCCCGATCTGGAGATCCATCACTTCGATCTCGAATCGCCCGCCGACCTCGCCCGCCTCACCAATCCCGAGCTGGCGCTCTCCCCGCTGCGCGGATTGATCATCCTCGATGAGATTCAGAGGATGCCCGGGCTCTATCCCGTGCTGCGCGTGCTCGCGGATCGCCCCGATCTCCCTGCCCGCTTCCTCATTCTCGGCAGCGCCTCCCCGGCACTGGTCGAAGGGGCGAGCGAAAGTCTCGCGGGACGCATCTCCTTCATCGACGTCTCCGGGTTTTCGCTGTCGGAGGTCGGCACCGGGCATCTCGCGGAACGGTGGTGGCGCGGCGGCTTCCCACGCGCCTATCTGGCGCGGGACGACAAGACAGCCCGCCAGTGGCACGAGGACTTTTTCCGGACCTTCCTCGAGCGGGACATCCCGCAGTTGGGGATCAGCATCCCGGCGACCACCCTGCGGCGTTTCTGGACGATGGTGGCCCATTATCACGGACAGATTCTCCAGCTCTCCGAACTGGCCCGCTCACTCGGCACCAGCGAGCCCACCGCCCGCCGCTACCTCGACATCCTCTGCGGAACCTACGTCGTGAGGCAATTGCCACCCTGGTTTGAAAACCTGAAAAAACGGCAGGTCAAAGCTCCGAAAATCTACATCCGGGATTCCGGGATCCTTCACGCATTGCTGAACATTCCCGATGCGGTCGCCTTGGAGTCCCATCCCAAGCTGGGTGCCTCGTGGGAAGGCTTCGCGATAGAGCAAATCCTCTCGATCACGGGAGACCGCGAAGCGTATTTCTGGGCCACCCATGGCGGAGCTGAGCTCGACCTGCTCGTCTTCCACGCGGGCGAGCGCCTCGGCTTCGAGTTCAAATACAGCGAGAAACCCAGCACCTCCAAATCGATGCATATCGCCGCATCGGACCTGGGTCTGGATCACCTCTACGTGGTCCACCCCGGAAAGCACAGCTTCCCCCTCACCGAAACCATTACCGCGAGCACTCTGGCTGATCTGTTGGACCTGCTCACTCCACTGCCCTGAAACATTCTCACCCCATGCCCCCGTGAATGTCCCACCCCTCGTGCGATAGTGCGGGCATGAGTAAACACAAGACCGGGAGGACAAAGCCAAAAACCACCGGGATCGTGTTGTCTTCGCCTCGCTTTGGCGGCTTTCAGGGATTCAGGGATTCAGGGATTCAGGGATTCAGGCGTTCAGGAATCGGATCGCAGCGAACACGCGCAGTCGGTAGACGGCGCGAAGCAAAGCCACCTAGGAGATTAAACCTGAAACCTGAAACCTGAAACTTGAAACTTGAATCCCACCCCCTGTGCGAGATTCGGGGCATGAGAGAACAACGGTCCGGGAAAACAAAGCTAAAAATATCCGAGGTGGCGTTGCCTTCGCTCCGCTTTGGCGGCTTCTCTATATCCTGCGGCCACCTGTGTCGCTTCGCTCCGCTGTCTCCCCGCTTCGCGCGTTCATCCTCGACCGCGCAGGATCGATGCCGGCCCATTCCGCAGCGGCCCAGAGGTATCTCCACGCTCACAACGCCATGACCGCGAACTTCAGCGACCAGGGGATGACGGGATCAGCAAAGGCGTTCCGCCGGGAGGTTCAGGCGATGCGGGGGCCGTTTTCGGCGGCGCTTGCGGGGCCGAAGGAGGGTTTTAGCGAGCTGATGAGTGAGACTGCGGAGAGGAGGAGGCGTGAGTGAGGGGATGAAAGGTGGCGAGGTCGGGTGCGATCATCCATGAACCACGCCGCCTTGCTTCCCCGTAGAGTCAGTGGTAGACTTGCTGCATGAACTCAAGAGAAGCCGTCATTGAGGAGATCAGGACCGCTCCGGAACCGGTCGTCGAGGAGGTTTTAGATTTTGTGAGGTTTCTGAAAAGCAAGGCTACGCTCAAGCAACCCGCCACCATCACGCCGCGAGCGTTACCGGATTTTCGGGCTCGTCAGAAAGCGATTTTCGGGGACCGCATCCTGCCCGATTCCCGGGACATTCTCGATGAACTGCGGGCCGACCGTCTCTGATGCGCTACTTCGACTCAGGGGTCCTTCTGAAACTTTACTGTCCCGAGGCACGCACACCGGAAGCACTGATCCTGTTCGAGCAGACTGTCCAGAAGGTGCCTTTCACCGAGCTGCATCAACTGGAAATGCGCTCCGCAGTCCGCCAGAAGCTGGGTCGCGGAGAAATCGATCTGGCCGAGTCGGAACGGATTCTCCAATCCATGGACGCCGACCTGGTAGCGGGAATTTTTTCCCAACTGAGTGTGTCATGGCATGAGGTCTTTCTCAGGGCCGAAGCCTTTTCCGCCGCACACGGCGCATCGACTCTGTGCCGATCTCTTGATACCCTGCACGTCGCCTTGGCGTCCGTGTTGGGAGCGACCGAGTTTTGCACCTTTGATACACGACAGGTCAAAATGGCGACGTCGGTCGGGTTGCAGGTGATTCCATCACCCGGCGACGCCGGCCAAAGATAGCAGATTCGCCCATGCAGGTGGGCTCGAGGGCAGAGCGGCGGAAAGCAAAAAAACTACCGGTCTAGGTCCGTGGTTGTCCCACCCCCCGTGCGATGGTGCGGGCATGAGTAAACACAAGACCGGGAAGACAAAGCCAAAAACCACCGGGATCGTGTTGTCTTCGCTCCGCTGTCTCCCCGCTTCGCGCGTTCAACCGTGATCGCTCAGGATCGATGCCGCTCCATTCCGCAGCGGCCCAGAGGGATCTCCACGCTCATAACGCCATGACCGCGAACTTCAGCGACCAGGGGATGACGGGATCAGCAAAGGCGTTCCGCCGGGAGGTTCAGGCGATGCGGGGACCGTTTTCAGTGGCGCTTGCGGGGCCGAAGGAGGGTTTTAGCGGACCGAGGAGTGAGATTGGGGGGAGGAGGTGGGGTGGAAACAACCGTTGTCTCCTTAATCTACCTGTCGCAGTTGCCTGCCACTGATCCTACTGCTACACTCAGCGCGTCACCATGATCGACTTCTCCTACACTGGCCATGAGAGCTTCCCATTCCGCATAAGCTGGCTTCCGAAGGCTGTCGCCGCGATCGAAGCTGGCATCGATCCATTTACGGATCCACGCGAGGGAATGACCCGTCTTGGCTTGGGCAAAAACATGATTCAATCACTGGCTTACTGGGTTGTTGTCACTGGTCTTGCCACGAAAACGGATGAGGGACTCAGTCTCACGAATTTTGCCAAGCAAACGCTCTCCCGGATAACCGGAAATGACCCGTTTTTGGAGAACACACAGACACTCTGGCTGCTTCACTGGAACCTTTGCCAAGGATGGCGGGAAGAAGGCCTCGTCCGCCAACCCTACGCCTGGTTCTACTTCGCAAACAAATTAACGGACGATGAAATAGCTCCATCTGAAACCATTGAGCGCTACAATTCCGGACCACTGACACGCTCCACTGGAAAAGAGTTGTCGTATGCGACGCTACATCAGCATTTCGAGATCTTTGTGAAAACTTACGTGGCGGGCACTGCAAAGAGTGCGCGCAGCACTCCGGAGGATGCACTCGACTCGCCGCTTACAACGCTTGGATTGATCAAAGAGAGCGGTGATCGAAAGACGCTAAGCGGAAAGCGTGAAACGGTTTATAGGGTGAACAATGGGTCCAAGCCCACGATCTCGAAGGAGACGTTCCGTCATTGTTTACATGAGTGGTGGACCGTCACCCACCCGGACGAAAACACTCTCACGATTCGGCAGATTACGACCGAAGACAATTCCCCTGGACGATGTTTTCGTCTTCCGGAGATTTGTGTTCACGAAATTCTGGGCGGCCTCAGCAGTTCATTTTCGAAAGAGTTTCAAACTTCCGAGACTCGACAACAGAGGGCAGTGGTTCGCCTTTCCAAGCCGCGCCCGACAACCACACTCAAAGCAGTCTACCGCCCGTGAACACTTTTCCCAAGAAACACAAGAATCACGAGATGAAGGGTAACCGCGGTGGAGGTAGCGTAGCTGACCTCATGCGGTTCAATCCCCGGTTCCGTCGGTCGGTGCAGATTGAATTGGATCTCGATGACCCGAAGTCGACAGCTGGCTATATTGCCACCGACTTCGTAGCCCAGTCATTTGAACGAATCGGGGCAGCCTTCGACGCGGGTAGTACACAGCGGGCTTGGCGTCTCACCGGCGACTATGGATCCGGGAAATCCGGCTTCGCACTCGCACTTGCAAAGGCGGTTTCGGGTAAGGGCGGCGAACTCCCAGCCGCCTTGCGGCTTCCACGTGCAAAACGGGTGCAGGCAGTCATCGTGACAGGTGCTCGTGAACCTCTCCATCGGACGATTGGCATTGCCATCATTTCCCAAATTCCTGGGATGAGGAAAGAACCCGTTCCGCAAGATGACTCCGCCCTAATCGACCTGCTCAAAACCGCGCTAGGGAAATCACCCGGGATCTTCCTTGTTTTGGATGAGCTTGGGAAGAACCTCGAACAGGCGATAATGAATCCTGCCAGCGCCGATGTCTACGTTTTGCAGCGCTTGGCTGAACTCGCTACCCGAAGCAAGGATACCCCTTTGGTAGTCTTGGCCATTTTGCACATGGGCATCAGCTCATACACCGCCGACCTCGACTCCAATTCTCGTAAGGAATGGGACAAAGTCGCCGGGCGGTTCGAGGAAATCCACTACCACCACCCCTTCGAACAGACAGTGCAGCTATGCGGAGCCGCTCTTGGTCTTGACACCGCCTCGGTGCCGAAAGGGCTCCTCGATCAGCAGCGAAAAGCGATGAAGTGGGCTGTCAATGTGGGGTATTACGGCAGTGCTCCAGCGGACAGCCTCGTCGCACTAGCTCCAACGATTTTCCCCCTCCACCCAACGGTGCTTCCGCCGCTCGTTAACATCATCCGGCGCTTCGGCCAGAACGAAAGATCGCTTTTTGGATTCCTTGCAGGTCACGAACCTTCCGCGTTGCAGGATGTTGCCAGATTGAAAATCGGTGCGGCGCGTTCATTCTCGCTCGCCGACCTCTATAACTACGTCCGCGATAACATTGCCCACACGATGACGAACGGGCGAGCGACTCACTGGCGGATCATCGAATCTGTTGTGAGAAAAGGAGAGAACGCCACAGAAGCTAACATCCTCAAAGCAATAGGCATCCTGAACTTGATTGAGGATGACGCGATGCTCGCCACCAATGAGCTGCTGAAAATGGCACTAGGAAACAATGATCAAGCCGAGCAGGCAGCGATTGAAAGACTGGTTTCTAAGCTCAAGGGTAGACACCTAATCTTCGAAAGAGGCGCGGTTCGGGGCTACGCGCTGTGGCCGCACACCAGCGTTCACCTTGACGACGCGTTTGAGGAGGCTCGCAATCAGCTTGGCGAGCCGACGAAACCGATGCGTATGATCAGTTCGCTCCTCGATCCACGGCAGATTGTCGCACGCCGCCACTACATCGAGACAGGAAATCTTCGACATTTCGAATTACAGTTCCATCCGGCTGCTGACTACGAAGACTTCTTGCGATCTGGAAGCACGCCCCATATGGGCGATGCTGACGGCTACATTGCAATATTTCTACCCGTCAATGATCGCGAGTATAAGGAGGTGCATGCAAAAATGGGAAACAGTAAGGGAATCTCCGGTCCCGCGACCTTGATCGGTCTAACTAGACCCCCGCTTGAACTACTAGGGATTGCCCGCGACCTCCAGGCGTGGGAACATGTCCAGCGCACCGTAAAGGAACTTGGTTCGGACGAATACGCAAGGCGTGAACTCAAAGGTCAGATCAGGAACGCGCGGACGAAGCTCAACGAACAAATCGACCGCTTGCTCGGATGGAACACTGACCCGGACCTAGTGTCCTGGTTCCGAGCAGGCAATCCTGATCGGCTCGAGCCAGATGGCCTTAGCAGCAAGCTCTCTCAGATCGCCACTGAGATCTACAGTGAATGCCCGATCGTCACCAACGAATTAATCAATCGGCGCATGACCAGTTCTGCTGGTTCCCGGGCACGCACGAAATTGATCGACGCAATTTCAAAAAACCCTTCCATCGAGTTCCTCGGAATGGACGACACGAAGAATCCTCCGGAGATGGCGATTTACCTGTCCGTTCTGAAAGCTGGAAATCTGCATATCGCGGATTCTGAAATTGAAGGTAGATGTAAATTCGTGATCCCAAAAGGCAGGTTCGACACATGTCGCCTTGGACCGGCATTCAAGCTGATCGAGAAGGTTCTTGAAGCCAACGACGGCAAGAGAGTCGCTGCACCTGAAGTCCTTGCCGCTCTACGATTAGAACCCGTGGGCGCACGCGATGGCTTGATTCCGCTGATCCTCTCGCTCTATCTTGCGGCCCGCTCACGGCAAACTGCAGTTTACGAAGATTCGACCTACATCCACGGTCTCGATGGCGACGGCATGCAGCGGCTCATCAAGGAGCCCGAACATTTCGAACTGCAACGCTGTGCTATCGAGGGAGTGCGTCTCGAGGTGTTTGACGCGATCTCCGGAGTCTTCAACCTCCCTGCGCGCACCGAGCCCCAAGTCTTAGATGTCGTCCAACCGCTGATGTTGTTCGTTTCCTCGATTCCCGAATACTGCCGGAATACCAAGAAGCTGAGCACAGAGGCGAAGGCGTTTCGCCAGGCACTGCTCACCGCCCGCGATCCGGCCGCTCTAATTTTCGAAGAGATTCCAGCGGCTGCCGGTATCGCCCCAAATGAAGGGAAGAAGCTTGGAGTGAAGATTGCCGCTCTGGTTGGCGAAATCCAAGGCAGTTACGATGCACTAATGGCCAGGCTTGCCGCCTGCATCACCGACGCATTCGATACCACAAGCGATGTCACAGCATTTCGATGTGAACTAATAGGCCGGACTGGTGCAATCGCCAAAAGCCTCGCAGAAACTGACCTCCGTTCGTTTGTTCTCCGACTTGGTGACGAAGAACTCGACTACAGAAAATGGCTCGAATCCCTCGCGAACCATTTGGCGAAAAAATCAGCAGTCCGGTGGAACGATGCGGACGAAGACGTTTTCGACCAGCGCCTTCACCATCTCGCAAAGAGAATGCTTCGAGCGGAAGCCGCTCAAGCAGACATCACCCGCAAGGGAATTGATGGTGACCCGGAAAGAGTTGTGCGCCTGCTGCTTACACGTCCTGACGGCCATGAGCATGGTGAACTCCTTCATTGGAACGCCGATGAGGATGAGACCGTCAAGAAGCTCGCGACGGAGATCTCTGAACTCATCCAAAAAAACGGGCGGGCCGGTTTGGGTGCGGCCGCCAAGGCCCTCTGGTCACACCTCGAAAACCACTCCTGATCATGTCAACTGAAACACCTCCCTTCGATCGGCCAGTCCGCCACATTTTAAGTCTTTCCGGCGGGAAGGACTCTGCCGCCCTAGCGATCCACATGCGTGGTAGAGTCGATAATATGGAATATATCTTCCATGACACATACAAGGAACTGCCGGACACCTACGAATACCTTGATCGCTTGGAGGACTACCTCGGTCAAAAAATTGTCAAGACGACCTACGGCACGACATTCGATGACTTGCTGCGCCAGTATGGGGGAATGCTCCCGTCCAACCATCGCCGGTGGTGCACACGGATGATGAAGCTCAAACCGTTCGAGGATTATATTGGCGAAGACCCATGCATCAATTACGTGGGCATCCGTGCTGATGAGGCACGAGTGGGCTACATCAGCCATAAACCGAACATCCAGGCGGTCTTTCCATTCCGTGATGACGGCATCGACTACGAGGGAGTTCAACGGATTCTGCAGGATTCAGGCATCGGCATGCCGCCATACACCGAGTGGGGGCGGACACGTAGCGGTTGCTTCTTCTGTTTCTACCAGCAAAAGATCGAATGGGTTAGACTCAAGCAAAGATACCCCGAGCTGTATGATGAAGCTAAGGCTTACGAGAAGCCTAACCGTGTGAATGGGAATGTCTTCTACTGGTGCCAGAACGAATCCCTCGCTGAACTGGAACAGCCTGAACGCATGGCCGAAATCATGGAAAAATGGGAGCTACAGCAGGCACGAGCGACACAGAACCGAAAGAACCTGCCCCTGGTCACAACACTCGCTGGCTTGGAAACTAACGAAGCCCCTTCGACAGGTTGTCTGATTTGTCATCTCTAATAAACTCACCGCCACTGCGCATGTCTCGACACACCCTTGGAGAAAAATGGATCAAATTCCTCAGAGCCTATGGCCCGGTGCCCGAAGGCAACTCGCAGGAGGCTGAAAATATCGGTGGCTTGTCCACCAAGCTGGGAATTGAACGACTAGCATTCAAACATCCGCTCGACGTTACCCTTCAGGATCTTTTCAAAACAAGTGGTCTCAAAAAGGTCGCGGTGATAACTGGAACTGCCGGCGGCGGAAAAAGCACGATGTGTCTCAATCTCGTGGAAGCCATGTCCGGAAAACCGGCCGACCCCGCCTGCATGTCGGATAGTATAGAAACTATCACCATCCTCCCCGAATACGGCGGCGGCAAGATGACTGTGATCTACGATGTCACTGGTTGGCGCCAGAAAAACGAGAACTCGTCTCTGATGGAAGAGCAGGTTCAGATCTTGGAGAAAGCCGCTCTGTTTGCGTCAGGAAAGGGGGGAGTGCCCTTCATCATCGGAGTCAATGATGGGCAGCTCCACGAAATCAAAAAGTCCCTGCCAAAGGACTGTTCACCAGAATTACGGGGATTTTTTGATGAGCTGTTAAGGATGCACGGTTCTGGTGCAAAGGCTTCGAAGGACCACCCCAACCTTGAAATGGTGAACCTTTCATCGGTTCCGAGCCACAAACTCATGGAGATGTGTTTGGACGGAATCCTTTCACGGCCGGAATGGGTCTGTCTCGAAGAGGAAAAGGAAACACCGCTGTTCGGCACAAACTCTTCCATCACGGCAAATTACCATCTTCTCAAAACCGAGGCTGTTCGAAATCGCCTGGTGAGCCTCGCAAGAGTTGCCGACGCATCCGGCTTCCACCTTCCCACCCGCTCCATCATAATTCTGCTAGTCAACGCACTCCTCGGACATCCTGACTTTCCCAATCAGCTGGTGAAGCCGGGAGTGGAGGCAGCAAGACATTTCGGCAAGGACACACGACACAAGGCAGCGCTCCACAAGAATATCTTCGGGATGAACTTCAGGCTCGCCGAGCGAAGGAAGAAAGTTCTTTTCGAATTTCTAAGTAATCTCCGAGTGGGCGAGGAAACTACCAACGATATAGACCAGTTGATTATTTTCGGGGACAAGCACCCCGACTTCATTGAGGCCCACGAGGCTCTGGTCTCGAAAGATCCCTTCTCCCAAAGGGAGCCTGAGTTGCTTTACTATCTCTCCAAATATCTGAAGGGAGAGGTCTCGGACGACAGTGAGGTCGAAAAGTTCCGGGCTTTACTCAGCGATGAGAGGAAAAGGATTTTTGTTCACGCTTCATTGGATCAGTTCGAAACCTACAACCTTTGGGTCACTTGCATTTTCCACCATGCCGGTCGGTTCATCAGTCGCATCCTCATTCCGCTAGGGGAAGGAGTCGGGATTGAGGACGAGGATGTGATCAGCCTCGTGGCAGGCCTCAACCGCGCTTGGACGGGATTGTTGGTGCGCGATGACTTGGAAACAATCCACATCGCTACCGGCATTGATACGACGACCTCACCAATCAGCGATCTCCTCATCAAGAAGATCGACTTCTATTCCGGTTCGGATATTGAAGTGCAATCAAGAGAAATCGACGGTAAACCCGAAATGGTACTGCGTAGCGGGAGTGAGGAGTTTTCCTTCGAACTCACAATGCTGCGATTCGAATTCCTGATGCGGGTCTCGCGGGGCGCGATGCCCACGAGTTTCTCGTCGGAGGTCTACTCCAATTTCCAAGCATTAAAACAAAAGGCCATTCGCAGTTTGAAACTGAAATCCAATCCGAAATTCATGGTTCTTCTGGATTTGAATGAAACAGGCTCAATCGAAGAAACCCGAATTGTCTTCAAATAGGATCGAAACGAGATGCATTCATCAATTACAAGCGAGGGCAATATCCAGGCATGGGGATTTGGCAGGGACAGCGATATTTGGGTTCCTGAAGCAATCTGGGGACACCGTCTGAAAGAACAGCCTCTTCACGCACTTCTGGGTGAGTTCGTCAATATGGCGGAAGGGATGTTCAGAAAAGGCCAACTATTCGAAAAAACCACGCCAAGTCAGGACGTCAAATTTGCTGCACGGAAGGCCAAAGAACTTCGAATCATCCTATTCCAGAATCCTACACTCGAACAGGTTGCGGAGAAGCATTCAGGAGCTAGCGACGAAGCGTGGAAACAATGGCTGAAAAATATCCAGCAATCCGCCAAAGGATCAAACCCACAGGATTTTTCCTATCTGAAAGACAGATTCATTTCGTTTCAAGAGTTCGTGACCCGGGTGACACTTGTCAGAAGAAGCGTAATGCAGCCGGGCAACACCAAGAAATGGTCGCATCAGTTGCTTTACCCTATGGCAGTTGCAGCCCTTTATGTTCCTTCAGATGACAAGTTCGGTAGAGATAGGACTCTTTTCACCCGAACCGGGGAGCTCGCTTATCTTATGCTTTCCAGAGCCAAAGAGTCCTTGCGGAAAGAATTGGCGGAGCTTCTTCCTGAAAACATCACGGGCGGAACTCAAAAGGATAGAATGATCCTCACCTTGCTACCTGAGCATGCGCAGTTCGACGAAGAAAACGGAGCAACCTACCTCCCATACCACTCTCACCCAGCTTTTGACAGGATGGCTGAGGATCTCGTTAATCTCTTAAAACTGGGCTTGCCCGAGAACGATGTCTTCGAGGTGATGAAATACCTTATAGCATTCAACCTCTACCTCTATGCGTTGGAAACTTCTAACCATTGGTGCGGGACTGCGAAGCCGGCTCCCATCGTATGTGAGATCATGAATACTCAGACGGATGTTGTGAGAAAATATTCGGGAGTCTGCAAAAGAGAGAACGAGGAAAGGTCACTTTTGGCCGTTGAAGTCCATATCGAAAATCTGATAAGTGGAAACGTCGAGCTTTGTGAAACGCTCTCCAACGAAAAGGAGACTGAAGGGGTCAAACTGGCAGCTTTAAAGGATTTTCTAACAAATGAATTAGGATTGAAGAATTCCCCGAACAGCAAAACCGTGGAGGAATTCAGAAAAGAGGTCACTCGAATGGCGAAATCGGCGTGCAGAAACAATGTTGTCAAAGCGCAGTCCAGCCTCGGCAAGGCGGCGGGTCTATGCACAAAAAAAGGAACCAATCGTCTGCGATATGCCCCAAGCGACTCGCTCCTCAGAGCACTCGTCCTAGCGAACGTCGCTGACAAAATGGAAGAGTCCGAACTCCTCGAAAAACTCTTTACTCGGTATCGCATTATCATTTCTCCCAGCCACGCCAGCCGCGACCTCCCGGAGAATGTGGTGGAGGCCTCACATTTCCAAAAGAACAACGAGCGCTTCACCAAACGACTTGCGGCTCTCGGCCTGGCGACACGCTTGAGCGACGCCTGCGCTTACGTTGAGAACCCTTACCGGTAACAGACCAACATTCCCCAATACTTCCAGCTTCTGATGCCAAACCAACACATTCCCAGCCTGATTGGGGCAATTGCCTACCACATCGCCAGGACCAAACTCGAATCAGTTCTCTCGGAAGAGGATCATGATGGAGCATTCCTTGTCCTTAGCGATTTCAAACCTCATGAGCTCAAGGGTTTCATCGAAGCCGCGCAGAAAGATACCGTCGTCTTCACGAACCTGCGCATCGCCTTCCCAGAAGTCACCGTTCAAGGGGCCGATATAGATCCGATTTACCAGACCAAGGATTCCGCAGTAAAAATCCGGAGCCGACAACGGGATGGTAAAGTTGACATCACATGCTCCAACGAACCAGACGTCAGGGAATCTCTGGGAAACAAGTCAACCCTTTCGAAGAACGACCTGAGTAGCGACGACGCTGCGCCTGACATTTGGACGCGAGTCCTTCTCGACAACGTAACCTTCGCGATGTCCGAACCTTCACGAAAAGAAGTGACCGCGTTGGTCAAAGCATTACTCAAAGAAGGCGACATCACGTTGCACGAAATAGCAGAATACTTTGAGACCGTTATTAGCGCCATCGAAAGCAGCACGCTCGTTGTCGAGGCCGGTCGCCATCTGCCTCTTATCGGTCTGCCATTATACAGGGAGTGCTTCGCAGGTGTGAAAAATCCGATCCAGCCAAGCCAGTGGGCTGCCGAATTAAGGAAGCATCGAAAAAACTCATACTACCTCGACAAGCGGGACAGCAACCTCAGCCCTCTGGATGAAGAAACACTCACAAACACCCTAAAAGCCCAGCACGCCTATCCGGAGGGAAATCCGAACAAGCTCCCAGACGAAACACTTGCCGCCTTCTCTGCTTATATAGACGCAGACGGACGCGGAACAGCTACAGAGGATCTGCTTTTTAAAAATGACTGGAGCAAGGTGAAAGCTCTCTTCATAAAAAACAATAAGACCTCTGCAAGTGCTTTTCACAAAGAGACACAGAAGGCCTTGGAGAACGATGCAAAGAAACCCAACAAGGCGGAACAAGAGCTTCTCAACGCACTCAAGAACACAAAGCGAACGGCAAACAGCCTCCATGAGGAACACACTGAATTCTTCGAAAAATATCACGAATCCATCGAGAAAGCCAAACCGAAGCTCTACAAGGATTGGGAGGATTGGGTCTATGGTAAGAAGGTGGAATGCACGGACTTCCTAGGAGGCATTCTTCGTTGTATTCAGCTTTTCCAGAAGGGTGCGGGACAATTCGAGAAAAAACACATCAGAGTGGAGGCACTCCGACAATTTCGGGTCAATGATTTCAAGGGCGTTGATAAGAATCTCTGCCTTTATTTCGAAAGGAACTACGGCAAAATCGAGAAGCACTCAAAAGGATTAATCCGGTTTTCCAATCGCAGTGAAGCGACCACTTTGCTTCCTGCATACTCAACAGAAGTTCTCGCCAATAACGAAAAAATCGACACCGAAAAAGCCATCGGAGCCTCTGCCAAAAACAAGCGGATGGGATTCGAATTCAGAATCATTCTTTGCGAGACGGATTCCGAGAACAACGAATTGCCGCTTTCCTCAAAGCAACTTGTCTGGAACCTGCCGACCGACAGTATACTAAAGAAAGAGAGGGAAGACATCAGGGCACTTATCGCCAGCAGGAGCAAACGCCGATCTTCAGCAACCGTTTTATGTACGGGCGCATACAATACCGTCGGACAAAAGGGAACACCACTGCCGCTGTCGCTTGCAGCAATCAATACCTTCGACGCGTCATGTGGCGCAAGGAACGAAGGAAGTTTCGTTCCCGCGCAGAATAGAATCGTTACTGCGGTGATGGAGATCAAGGACTACATCGCGGAGCAAGAATCGAAAGGAAATTTGACCGCTGCAGACAGCGAAGACCTGCTCGGACATCTTGATAAGTTCGATGCCTCATACACACCACTCATCCATCTGATCGAAAAGGACTCAATGGATCTCGGTCAGGTTCCTGCAATGGTTGAATCATACATAGGGTTGCTCGATGCCATCTCGCAAATCGATCATCAGTCGATTCGTAAGTCTCTCATCAAATGTGTCTCACGGATCGGAACCGTGCAGATCGATGAGAATGCCCGGCGACCCAGCGTGTCAATCATCTGCCCTTGGCACCCCCTGAGACTTGAGGCATGGAAGGGACGCAGAGACCAGCTACTTGGAGCGTTAGGAAAAATTCTATGCTCTAAGTCACACAGCTATTCGGACGGTTCTCCAGGAAAATTGCACTTCGAAGATCTAGATGAAACGGTTAAAGGATCCCTTTACCCAGAAATCTCCCTGATCTGGAACGAGCTGGAGGCGGCGATGACAACGGCAACCAGCAACGCGGGAAGCTACACTCTACACGAGCAGCCGCAGGTTGGTTCCCAAGCGAAGGTTTCAACGGATAACTGCACCGAGGGTGTAAACACCATTGTTGACGAACTCCATGAATACGTGAGGCTGCAACCTCACGAAAAAGACAACCTGTCGCTAGTGCTCTATAACTGCGAATCCCGCGAGATGCCTCAACGGATCGTGGAACAGTTGGACAGGCGCAATGAGGCGAGCGTTCACAAAGGGCAGATCCCGATGAACTGTGAAGTCATCCTGACTCATCAGAATGCGGGTCGCCTTCAGGACGTTTACAAAAACATCGTTGCACAAGCTGACTCGGACCAACCGCACGGAAAGGCCGAAGGATTCTTGGCGAAGGTTAGGATAAATATCAGCGCTTTGACTGCGGTCAAGGCACGCCCAAAAAAGGGCAACACGCCCCATGCAGACATCGTCTATTGCAAGGATCTCTTCTCATCAAAGGCCAAACTTTCATGGAGTCTTTCCGTGTTCACCACGCACACATCCCTGCCGGAGCACCTATATTCCCATAGGTGGAACAGACAGATTCCTTTTAAGGAAGGCAACCACAACTCAAGTCTTTTGCTCTGTTGTCCCAACCAATCCGCAGCCGGTTGGCACTACATAAGGACGATGACCGCTCCGATCAATGGCGTGGATCAGTCCGTCCATTGGCCCCAGGGAAAAATCATGCTTCCTATCAAATATCTCGATATTGACGAGTCTTCCGTGAAGCAGATCATCGACGATAGTCACCAACTCGGCGCCTGGGTCGTAAACCAAGATGAAATGCTTGATCGCAGGCTGCTTGAGGAAAAGAAGGTCAAAGTTATCCGATACATTCAAAGCGTTTCCCGTGGAAGAAATCTCATCATATCGTCAACCGCCAATGACGCGCTGCTACGCGTTTCGCTAAGGCAACGTCTCTCCGCTATACTTGGAGACGCGACCGATGAGCAAATTGGAGAGCTGACTCAATCCTGCATAGATCACACGAATGCGATTTCTGGCGGACTAATCCTCAAAGCAGCACGCAGAACCAACAGCACCAACGAACTTTTTGGAATGGTGCTTACTAAGTTCCTAGTAGCTGGTGAGATCGGCGAATCAAATCCCATATGCTGGTGTTCTCTAGATGACTTCAGCAAATGGCTAGGAAAACCAAGTGGTGATCAACTTGCAGACCTGCTTGTTCTTGCTCCGTCTTACAAGGAGGACGGGACTCCGCACCTAGACGTAATTGTCACGGAGGCGAAGTTCATCAAACAAACCGGCGACGGAAAGAAAACATCGGCTAAGCAGCTTCGCGATACCCTCAAACAAATCTCACGTGCTCTTTCCTCTGAAAATCCACCGCTCGACCAAGGTCTTTGGCTCGCCAGGATTTCAGACATGATCCTATCTAGGCTGACAAATTCGGGAGGACAACTTCGTTTCGCCGCTGATACATGGCGCTCGTTTGTGAGAAAACGAGAGTGTTCGTTTTCGGTGTGGGGATACTCGCATGTATTCGTATACGATGCCGACACCGCGACGGCTACAACGGGCGTGGAGATCCCCGACAATGAAGATGTTATAGCCCAACAAGAGACTTTCAATTCTTATGAAATCACAGAGCTTTTCTCTTACTTCAAAGATAGCAATTTCGAAGAAGCAAAAAAACTCAGACTGAGAAAAGGCCACACCGGCTTTGGACTTTCGTCTATGCGTTTTCTGAAAGCCGACGTGAACGACGATCCGGACGAGGATGGAGACGGAAACGTTGCAAGCGGGGAAACTCCACCGGCACCCCTCCTACCCGTCACACCTTCACCAGGCGGAGAAATTCCCCAAGTAGATCCGAAAGAAAATTTGAGCAAAGAAATCCCCCAGCCAACTGGCACTCAGGACAGCGGAGAGGTTCTTTTGTCTGGATCCCCTTTGGAGATTCTTTTGGCTCGAAGTAAAAGTTTCTCTAGTGAATCAGCTGACGGCGACAAATGGCTTGGTAAAGTAGTGGACTCTCTGAAAATGGCACTTCGCGCGAAAGGAATGTCGTCGAAACTATCCGATTCCCGTCCGCCGACGCTCACACCCAATGCCGCAATCGTTACCTTTGAAGGCGGTCCTGACCTGACCGTGAAAAAGTTGGAAGATTCCGCATCCGAACTTCTGACAACCTATGGCATCGACATCCTCCGTATCACACCTGGCCTCGGAGTAGTCTCAACCATGGTGACCCGGCCCGAGCGCCGGATGCTGCAGGCCGCTCCGGTGTTTGAGAAATTACTCTCTTCGCCTGGATTTGATTCGGAATCGGAAGCAGTCATGATCGGAGTAAGGGAAGAAGACGGCGAACCTCAGATGCTGGATCCGTTTGTCGATCCCCACACTTTGGTTTCCGGTGCAACGGGTTCCGGAAAATCAGTGCTCCTACAGAGCATTCTACTTTATATCGGTTTGACCCGTAGCCCCGAAAACGCCCACGTATATCTCGTCGATGGGAAGAGCGGAGTGGACTACTTCGGACTGAAGGAATTACCTCATCTCAAGGCCGGTAGCGGCAGCATCGTTACCGACAAGGATAAGTCCGCTGCCTTGCTCGCGGAGCTAGTTCAAGAAATGGAATCACGTTACAAACTTTTCGAGAAGACTGGTAGCAAAGACATCCGAGCTTACCGGAAAAAAACCGCGGAACACCTTCCTACAATCTTCTATCTCCAGGACGAATTCGCAGAATGGATGCTCGACAAAGAGTATGCAGAATCTATTACACAAAGTGTCAGTAGTCTTGGGATTAAGAGCCGGGCGGCGGGCATCTTTATGACTTTCGGACTTCAACGACCTGACAACACCGTGATGCCGATGCAGCTGCGTTCACAGCTAGGCAACCGACTCACGCTGAAAGTCGCAGATAAAGGCACAGCAGAAATCGCCACCGGAGAAAAGAATTCAGGAGCTGAGCGCCTTCTCGGAAAGGGACACATGCTTGCAAAGCTCGAAGGGAAATTTATTGCCATCCAAGTTCCTTTCGCTGATCCAGACCTC
>Ga0209491_10001369_pt1 | contig 47988 bp, 45 predicted proteins | sample BON02_FD_187213 | JGI IMG/M metagenome (GOLD analysis project Ga0209491, IMG submission 187213) | Freshwater microbial communities from Lake Bonney liftoff mats and glacier meltwater in Antarctica - BON-02 (SPAdes) (version 2) | ecosystem: Environmental > Aquatic > Freshwater > Ice > Glacier...
TCAACTCCCGACCACGAAAACGCCTCGGCTACATGACACCATCAGAAGTCTTCAACCAACTCGCGTTGCACTGACCACTCGAATCCAAGGGTGTGTTCGATCATCGCTCGGGCGTGGGCTGCGGCCGAGCCGGATCGGGTCGGGTCAGGCAAGCTTTTCGACGAACGCTTCGAGTTGGCGCAGGTTGCGACACTCGTAGACGCCATCGGTGTGGGTGCCGTATTCGCCGACGATCGAGTCGCCGGTGTTCCAGTAACTCCGCGGCTCGGGATTCAGCCAGTACACGTGACGCGCCTTCTGCGCGATCTCCTTCACGACCCAGGCCTGGCTGGCGTGGTAGTTGTTGCGGGCGTCACCGAGTAACAGCACGGTCGACTTCGGGCCGATGTCCTTGCCGTAGCGCTCCCAGAACACCTCGAACGCATGCCCGTAGTCGGAGTGACCATCGACCCACACCACGTCGGCTTCGGTGTTGACCCGGTGAATTGCTTCGGCAATATCCTCGGTGGCCTTGAAGTAGTCGGTGACCTCGTCGATGCCGTCGATGAACACGAACGAGCGCACCTTCGAGAACTGGTTCTGGATGGCGTACACCAGCATCAGGGTGAAACGGGCGAACGCCGCGACCGAACCGGAGATGTCGGCCACCACGATCAGCTCGGGCTTCGCCGGGCGCGGGTACTTGAACTTGGGCTCGGCCGGCACGCCGCCATAGCTCAGTGAGTGACGCACCGTGCTGCGGAAGTCGAGTGGGCCCTTGCGGCCGTGACGGCGCTTGCGGGCCAGGCGGGCGGCGAGCTTGCGGGTCAGCGGTCCCAGCGATTTCTTCAGCGCCTGCATCTCGTCGCGCGACGCGTGCATGAACTCGACGTCTTCGGGCAGCGGCTTGCGCAGCGTCTTCGCCATTGCCTCGGCGCCTCGGTCGGCGACCAGACGGCGGCGGATCTCGGCTTCGATCTCACCCTTGAACTTCTCGATGCGATGCTCGAACTCCTCCTTCTCGAGGCGCTCTTCCAGGGACGTGAGGTCGCCGTCGGCCTCCTGACGGGCCTGTTCCATCATCTTTTCGAGCATGCCGTCGAGGTCGAGATTCCGCAGCGTGCGGTACAGGTAGTACGTGCCGCCGACCGGTCGGCCCGGCTCCATGCCGGCAAAGCGTTGGACCGACTGCTTGGCCATGGCCCGCATGACGCCCTGGTCGCCCTTCATCAGCGCCGACATCAGCATCTGAGCGATCTCTTCGGGTGTCAGGCTGTCGAGCCCGCCCGCTCCGCCGGAACCCTCTTGCTGCTGCTGTTCCTGCAACTCACGCCACAGTTCGTCGATGTCGGTCTCGTCGTCGCCACCTTGGACGAGCTTGTACTCGGGGCCACGCAGGCTGAAGTACACCTCGAACACCGTCTCGAAGCTGCGCCAGTGGGCGTGGTTCTTGATGAGCGTGGCACCCAGCGCGTACTTGAACGCCTCACGATCCTCGATCGGAATGTGCTGCACCGCCTCCATGGCGTCGAGGTTCTCCGTGAGGCTGACGGGCAGCCCCGCGTTGCGGAGTTCGACGACGAAACCGTTGAGCAGATCGAGCATCAGACGATCACTCGTCGACGGACAGCTCTTTGGCCGCCTTCGCGATGTCGGTCTGGTACTTGAGGAGCACGTTGAGCGTGTCCTTCGCGGTCTGCTCGTCGATGGTGTCGATGTTGAGCAGCATCAGCGTGCGGGCCCAGTCGAGGGTCTCCGACACACTCGGCGCCTTCTTCAGGTCGAGCTGACGGATCGAACGCACGACGCGGGCGACCTGGTCGGCGAGGTGCTCGGTGATGTCGGGCACCTTGGCGAGCACGATCGCCTTCTCGCGTTCGAGGTCCGGGTAGTCGACGTGCAGATACAGGCAGCGGCGCTTGAGCGCCTCGGAGAGTTCGCGAGTGTTGTTCGAGGTGAGGAACACCAGCGGAATCTGCGTCGCGGTGATGGTGCCCAGCTCGGGGATCGACACCTGGTAGTCGGACAGGATCTCGAGCAGCAGTGCCTCGGTCTCGACCTCGACACGGTCGACCTCGTCGATCAACAGCACCACCGGATCGGTGGCAGTGATTGCTTCGAGCAGCGGCCGGGTGAGGAGGAACTCGTCGGAGAAGATGTCGTCCTTGATCTCGGTCCAGTCCTCACCTTGCTCGCCGCGCTCGGTCTGGATGCGAAGGAGCTGCTTCTTGTAGTTCCACTCGTAGAGGGCTTTGCTCTCGTCGAGGCCCTCGTAGCACTGCAGGCGGATGAGGCGGGCATCGGTGATCTCGGCGATCGACTTGGCCAACTGGGTCTTGCCGGTACCGGCGGGACCTTCGACGAGGATCGGCTTCTGCAGCCGGTCGGCGAGGTAGGCAACGCCAGCGATGCCCTCGTCTGCCAGGTAGTGCACGTCGCGCAGAGCATCGCGAACCGACTGCACACTCTCGAAACGGGGGGTGGTGCTACCGGGCGCTCCGGCATCCGTGGTGGTCATGGCATCGAACGCTACCCGTCACCTTGACCCGTGGGTCAATTGTGGTGCCCTCCAGTGGCTCCCGACCCTGAGCCCCTGCTGGAAGTAGCGTCCGCTGGGATGAGTGGACTGCTGCGAAGCAACGTCGTCGTTGCCAGCGGCACGGCGCTCTCGCGCGTCACCGGTTTGCTCCGGATCGCTGTGCTCACCTACGTGCTCGGCCAGACGGCGCTGAGCGACGCCTACCTCCTCGCGAACGAGACCCCGAACATCGTCTACGACCTGCTGCTCGGCGGATTGTTGTCGGCAACGCTCGTTCCGCTGTTCTCGACGTTCGTCGAGCAGGACGACGACGAGGCCACCAACGTGGTGATCTCGGTGGCAGTGGTGCTCATGGCGGGGCTCACTGCCGTCGCGGTGCTGGCAGCCCCGCTGATCTTCGGCCTCTACTCGATCAACATCGCCGACGATATCGACCCCGACCTGTACCGGTCGGTCGGCACCACGCTCGCCCGAATCTTCCTGATCCAGATCTTCTTCTACGGCCTCACCGGACTCGCCAATGCCTTCTTGAACAGCCGACGCCGTTTCTTCGCCGCCGCCTGGAGCCCGATCCTGCCGAACCTGATCATCATCGCGACGCTCCTCTCGCTTCCGAACGCCGGGGCGGCTGCCTGGGACCTCCCCGACGTGCTCTCGGACGACCGGCTCCGCTGGACACTCGGACTCGGCGCCACAGCAGGCATTGCCTCGATGGCGCTGGTATTGCTGCCGGCGATGGCGCGCACGGGATTTGCGTTCCGGCCGAAGGTCGACTTCCGGCACCCAGCGGTCCGCAAGCTGCTGTCGTTGTCGTTCTGGACGCTCGGGTTCGTGCTCGCCAACCAGGTGGCGTTGCTCGTGATCCGCAACCTTGCCGAACCCGGGTCGAGCGATGCATCCGCATACATCTACGCCTTCACCTTCTTCGTGCTCCCGCACGGATTGCTCGCGGTGTCGATCGCCACCACGTTCCAGCCGGAGATGTCGCGCTCGGTTGCCCGCCGGGATCGAGCCGGCTTCGTCGACCAGGCTTCACTCGGCTTGCGAATGACCGCACTGTTCACGATTCCCGCCGGGGTGGGCATCTTCGTGCTGCGCCAGCCGATCATCGGAGCGCTGCTGCAGCGTGGCGAGTTCACCGCCGCAGACGCCGATGCCGCCCAACGCGCGCTCGCCGGCTTGGCACTCGGACTGGGTGCATTCTCGATCTACATGTTCCTGCTGCGCGGGTTCTACGCCCACAAGGACACCAAGACGCCGTTCAAGATCAACGTCGTCGAGAACGCGATCAACATCGTGTTTGCCTTCGTGCTCGTCGACCGCTTCGGCGTGCTCGGGCTCGGCCTCGCATTCGCGCTGGCGTACGTGATCTCGTCGCTGTGGGCGATGCAGATCCTGAGCTACAAGGTGCCGGGATTCGAGGTGCGTCCGCTGCTGGCGAGCCTCGCCCGGATGCTGCTCGCTTCGGTGCTCATGGCCGAAGCGGTGTGGCTGGTGACGCAACAGGTCGGAGGCAACACCGGCTTCGATGCCGTGGTCAGGATCGTCGTCGGCACGCTGATCGGAAGTGCGGTCTATGGCGGCGTGTTGATGCTGCTGAAAGCCCCCGAACTCGAGGCCGTGCGCCGCCGCCTCCCCGCCCGCGACTGACCCTCGACACATCACGTTTGCGTTGCGTTCCCGGCGGGCCGGTCCACCCGAATCCGCACACAAACGTGGTTGGTCACCACACAGCATGTTCGGGTTGCGTTCTCGGTGGGCCGGTCCACCCGGAGTGCAACGCAAAGATTGGTTTCAGGTGGGGAGGACGACGAGGTCGTCGCGGTGGACCACTTCGTGGTTCACGCCGGCGGGGAGATCGGGCGTTCGCAGACCGACGACCCGGCGGGCGACGTCGGCATCGATGGCGGCCAGCCCGCGGGCGAAGGCGCGGCCATCGGGACCGACGATGTCGACGGTGTCACCCACGGCGAACGACCCCGCCACGGAGACCACGCCGGCTGGCAGCAGGCTGTTCGGGCGATCGGTGAGCGCTCGCTGGGCACCGGCGTCGACTTCGACGGCGCCCATCACTTCGGCGGCGAACGCGATCCACAGCTTGCGGGCCGGCAGGGTCCGGTCGTGGGCCTCGAACGTGGTGCCCACGAGCTCAGCCGACACCGCTCCGGCCAACACATCGGGACGCGACGCCCGGGCGATCACGCTGCGCATCCCCGACCACGACGCCATCCGCGCGGCCGTGAGCTTCGACGCCATGCCGCCGCTTCCGCGGCCGCTGCCGCCCGCTTCGACGCTCACTGCCAGCAACGGATCGCCGACACGCACCAGCGGGATCAACGTCGCCGACGGGTCACGCCGAGGATCGGCGGTGTACACCCCGTCCATGTCGGTGAGCAACACCAACACGTCGGCGTGGATGCTGTTCGCGAGCAGCGCAGCAAGCCGGTCGTTGTCGCCATATCGCAGTTCGTCGTTGGCGATTGCGTCGTTCTCGTTGACGACCGGGATGCAGCCCAGCTCCAGCAGCCGTTCGATCGTGCTGCGCGCATGGAGGTACTGGGTGCGGTCGACGAAGTCGTGCGGGTCGAGCAGCACCTGCGCACCCACCAGATCGTGGCGGGCCAGTTCACGGTTGTACACCTCGACCAGCCGGCTCTGGCCTGCTGCGGAGATCGCTTGCAGCGTCTGCATGTCGGTCGGGCGGGAGGGAAGTCCGAGCGCGGCAACGCCAGCGGCCACGGCCCCCGACGACACAACCACCACCTCGTGGCCCTCGAGCCGCAGGGCGGCGACCTCGTCGGACAGCTTCGCGACCGCTGCGACGTCGATGACACCTCGGTCGTCGGTGATCGACGCGGTTCCGATCTTCGCTACGACACGCATGAGCGATGTCAGAGGTCCGGCGAGTACTCGAAGCTGAACTCACCGATCCAGATCACGTCGCCCTCGCGAGCACCGGCCTTCGAGAGCATCTTGGGCACGCCGAGACGTTCCAACCGGTAGTCGATGTACGACAGCGCCTCGGGTGTGGTGACGTCGTTGAGCGCCACGACCCGTTCGACGTCGCGTCCGAGCAGTCGGAACTCGCCGTCGGCGACCCGCTCGACCGCGGCGCCGCTCACCTCGGGCCGCAGCACGACCACACCCTCTTCCCATTCGATGGATCGACGGACGTCGTGCACTTCACGTGCCAGCGCTCCGACCACGTCAGACACACCCTGGCCCGTCACCGACGACATGATCGGGCCGTCCCAGCCCAGCGCCGCGAGTTCATCGGCCTGCACGACGTCGGCCTTGGTACCCACGATCACCCGGGGACGTTCGAGCAGGTCGGGTCGGTAGGCACCCAGTTCGTGCAGCAGGATGCGTTCCTGTTCCTGCGGGCTGACGCCGTCCATCGACGCGAGGTCGAGCAGCAGGCACAACACACGGGCCCGTTCGATGTGGCGCAGGAACCGATGGCCGAGGCCCTTGCCTTCGCTGGCGCCTTCGATGAGGCCGGGGATGTCGGCCACCACGAACTCGGTGGCGTCATCGACGCGCACCACACCGAGGTTCGGCTCGAGCGTGGTGAACGGATAGTCCGCGATCTTCGGCTTGGCCGCCGAGATCACACTGATGAACGTGGACTTGCCAGCGTTCGGGAACCCGACCAACGCAACGTCGGCCATGAGGCGCAGCTCGAGACGCAGCCACCGCTGCTCGCCGTGTTCGCCCTGCTCGGCGAAACTCGGCGCCCGCCGCTTGTTCGACAGGAACTTGGCGTTACCGCGGCCGCCACGGCCACCAGCGGCCGACAGCCAGCGATCGCCGTGGTTCACCAGTTCGGCGAGCATGTCTCCGGAGTACATGTCGAAAACGACGGTGCCCATCGGCACGGTGATGTCGAGCGACGGCCCACGACGTCCGTGCATGTCCTTGCCCTTGCCGTGCACGCCGTCTTCGGCGCGTCGGTGAGGGTGATCTCGGAACGCGAGCAACGACGACACGTTGTGGTCGGCCACCAGCCACACATTGCCGCCGTTGCCGCCGTCACCGCCGTTCGGGCCACCCATCGACTCGGGCCCCTCCCGACGGAAGCTGATACAGCCCGCGCCGCCATCGCCTCCGCGGACGTTGAGCTGGCATTCGTCGACGAACTGGGACATTTCTTCGAGGCTAACGCCCCCGGAGCAACCCCATCTCGTATCGTTTTCGCATGGCCGATCCCCCGTACCCGGATTCGGCCGAGGAGCGCGCCGAACGTTGGGCCGCCACGATGACCGGTCATGGCACCGACGACGTCGTGGTCGCACACGCCGACTCCACCGCCACGGTCGGCGAGGCGACGGTACGAACCCGTGAAGCCCGCGAGGACAGCGAGGCCGCCACACTCGCCACCAACGCCACCAACGCCCACGGTGCCGGCAACCGTGCGGTCGACGAGGAACCCGATCCGTTCCGCACCTGTTTCGAGCGCGACCGCGACCGCATCCTGCACGACTCGTCGTTCCGTCGTCTCGCCGGCAAGACCCAGGTGTTCGTCTTCCCCGACGACCACCAGCGCACCCGCATGACCCACGCGCTCGAAGTGGCCCAGGTCGCCCGGTCGGTCGCCGAGGCGTTGAGCCTGAACGTGCCCCTGGTCGAGGCGATGGCGATCGGTCACGACTGCGGCCACGGCCCCGGAGGCCACGCCAGCGAAGACGCTCTGTCGCCGTACCTCGACGGCGGTTTCGACCATGCCCCGTGGGGTGCCGACGTCACACTTGCGCCGCTCAATCTCTGCGCCGAGACCCTCGACGGCATCCGCAACCACTCGTGGAGCCTCCCCGCACCGCAGACGCCCGAGGGCGAAGTGGTGTCGTGGGCCGATCGGATCGCCTATGTCTGTCACGACTTCGAAGACGCTGTCGCCGCCGGGATCGTCACCGCCGACATGTTGCCGGACATCGTCGCCGAACGCTGCGGGCGCCACCGGTCGCGACAGCTCGGCACGTTCGTGCGGGCCATGGTGTCGGCCACCATCGTTACTGGTCGCATCGGGATGGAGCCCGACATCGCCGAGGCGCTCGCCGCATTCCGACGCTTCAACTACGAGTACGTCTACCTGCGTCCCGCCAGCCAGCAGCAGGCATCCGCTGTGGTATCGCTGTTGCGGGCCCTCGTCGAGCACTACGCCGACCGGCCCCACGCGATCCCCCACCAGACGATCGAAGCAGCGCTCGGCGAACGTGCTGACCACGTCGATGCAGGCGGACCAGAGGCGCTGCGTGCTGCAGTTGCCTACGTGGCCGGCATGACCGACCGGTTCGCATGCCAGCAGGGCCTGTCGCAGCTGTCATGGGACCCCGCCAAGTTGCCTCGCGGCATCGGCGTATCGGGTATCGGCAGCTGACGCCAGCCCGGACAGACCTGCCGAGAGCGATGAGCGAACCACGCAAATGTGGTGGGTTCGCTCATCGCCTGGGCTGGGCTCAGAGCGCGAACGGCGAATGGGTGCCGATGTACATCGCTCGCAGGCCCAGGCCCATGATGAACAGGCTGCCGAAGCCGTAGAGCAGGTACACCTTGTCCTTCACGAACGGGCTCCCTCGATAGCTGTAGAGGATGCCGACGGCCACGATGCAGCTGAACCCGTACAGGGCGTGGAACTGGTCGAGTTCGAGGCCGTACCGGTCGAGCATCACCACGCCGACGATGGCGATCGCGAACGCCGACAACTGTGCGACGGTCACCGCCCACCACAGGGGACGCACCCGCAGCCTCGGCACCGCGTGGGCCGCAAGCGACCACACTCCGACCGCACCGTTCGAAGCGACGAGGAACCACGCCAGTTGGCGATGGAAGTCGTAGAGCGCCACGGTCGTCAGTCGGTCGGTGGGTTCGCAGTGTTCAGATCGGGCCGCATTCGCCGCCACCCAGAATGGTGGTGACCGTGGCGTCATCGGTGACACCGGTGAGGAAACCGCGCAGGCTGTCGTTGACGAAGAAGAACGGCGGGCTGAAGTCGTTCTCCGGGTCGAAGGTCGCCGCAGGATATCCAGCGCGCACATCGACGACCCTCGAGCCGATCGTGACCCCACGCGTGGTCTGCAAACCGACCGGCGCGCTCCCGATCTCGCCCGCGTCGCCGTAGCTGTAACCAAAGAAGTGACGGCGGCCCTGGACCACCTCGGACACGTCACCGAACACCAGCGTGAGCACCCCCCACGACACCTGCCGAAGATCATCACCAGGGCAGACCCCGATGGTGAGCGGATCGATCCACCCGGTGTCGTTGCTGGGCGGACCCAGATAGGAGTTCATGTACTCGACGACACCCTCGGGATCGGCGCCGAAGCCAGCCGTACCGATTCCGTCGCCGCTGAGCAGCAGTTCCACTGTGGCCGGATCGGCCACCGTGGTGCTCGGCGCCACGGTCGACGACGTGGTGCTGGTGGTGCTGGTGGTCGCTGGTGTCGTGGCGGTCGTCGTGGTCGTGGGCATGCTGGTGGTGGTCGACGAGCTCGGCGGCACCAGTGTGAACTCGGTGGTCGATGCCGGGTCGTCGCCGGAGCCGCCACACGACGCGACGACGAGAACACCGCCGACGACCAGAGCGAGCAACCGCCGATTCATGACCATCATCATGTCGGAGTCTGGCCGACGATCGGCGGATCTCGCCGTCAGGCGACAACTCCGCCCGAGTACGGTTGTCGGCAATGGGTCGCCACAACCAGTTGCTCGTTGCGGCGATCGTGATCGCTGCGATGAACTCCTGCAGCAGCGAAACACCCACCGATTCGGCATCGCCGACCTCGCCGGATTCGTCCGGATCTCCACCGCCGGGGTTCGTGTCGGAGAACAGTCCTGCGACCCTGTCGGTCGGCGAGGGCACGCTCACGTTGCCGTCGGGGGCGCCGTCAGACGTACTGATCGCAACGTTGCGCGACGACCGCGGCCTGCGGTGCATCGAGGTCCGACGGCCGGCGGGATCGGTCTCGGGCGTCTGCTACGACGATGAGTTCGATCAGCTGTCATATGGGACGGCGTCAGCGGACGACGGGGTGGTGTTCGTCGTCGGCGCCACAGAACTCGCTACTGCGAGTCGACTCGTGGCCGTACTCGCTGACGGGCAGCGAGTCGAGATCCCGATCTCGTCGGTCGACGGCTGGCCGGAACGTCCATTCGTCGCCATGTTCGATGAAGCACCGACCCGTCTCGAAGCTGTGGACAGCAGCGGGCAGGTCGTTGCGACGGCGACGAACTGACCATCAGGCCACCAGCAACGACCTTCGACCTCCCGCCTGCCGACGATCGGCGGATGTCGACCTCAGGCGGGGAAGATCCAGCCGACACGCACCGGGGGCTGGGCGTCGTGTTCGATGAACCATTCGGTGCCGAACGACGCGGCGAACGCTTCGTCGGGCATCTGCAGGAAGAACGACGTGTCCTCGATCTGGCTGCGGTGGCATCGCATCGCGGCACGCTTGGCATCGAGGTACGCCGACACGTTGACCGACAAGGTGAGTTCCGCCTCCGGTGTACCCATCGGATTGCCGTCGTCGGCCAGCCCGTTGGGGTCGAACTCGTCCTGCTCGCCGTCGGGGCTGCCCATCGGCACACCGGCCTCACGGGCTGATTCGATCATACGCACGAACGCGTCACGGTTCATCGTGGCTTCGAGCACCCGCACCTCGGGCACCAACCGAGAGGCCGCCATACCGACTCGGTGCACGGCGATGTGGTCGGGGTGGCCGTAGTTCCCGTGCCAGTCGTAGATCGTGAGCACGTCAGCAGACTCGTCGCGCAACACCTGGGCGAGTCGTTCACCGGCCTCTTCCGGGTCGGCGACGTGAAAGCTGTCGGGATGACCGTTCTGTTCCCAACCGGTCATGCCCGAGTCGGTGTAGCCGAGCCAGACGACGCGGTCGATGCCGAGCACCCGTGCCGATGCCTCGGTCTCGGCCTGGCGCCGGTCGACGAGGGTCTCGTCGGGGGCGAGGTCGTCGGGCACCTCGCCGTGGTCGCCATTGGTCGCCACGACCAGGACGACCCGATGCCCCTCGGCCGCTGCCCGGGCGATCGTGCCGCCGGTGCTGATGACCTCGTCATCGGGATGGGCGTGAAAACAGACGAGGGTGGCCATGTGTGGCAGCCAATCAGCCGGCTTGGCGGATCGCTCCCGAATCGGCCCACGCATCGATCGACGCGGCGTCGACGCCCCAGGCCTCGAACACCTCACGGGTGTGCGCCCCAGCGTACGCCGGCGGGCTGACCACCTCGGCATGCGTGCGACTGAAGCGCGGCGCCGGCGCCGGCTGCATCGTGCCGGCAACGTCGATGAAGGTCTGGCGCTCGACGTTGTGCGGGTGCTCGGCTGCTTCGCTCATGGTGAGCACCGGAGCGAAACACACGTCGGTGTGCTCCATCAGCTCGCACCATTCGGCGCGGGTCTTCTGGGCGAACAGTTCGGTCAATCGGCTCTTCAACGAGGTCCACTCGGCCTTGTCCATCTGCTTGGCGAACTGTTCGTCGCCCTCCAGACCCGTGAGGCGCAACAGTTCGGCGTAGAACTGCGGTTCGATGGAACCGATCGAGATGTACTCGCCGTCGCTGCAGCGGTACACGTCGTAGAAGTGGGCTCCGGTGTCGAGCAGGTTCGTGCCGCGAGCGTTCTCGTCGTGCATCCCGATCGACTTGAACGCCCAGAACATCGACATCAACACTGCAGCTCCGTCGACCATCGCGGTGTCGACCACCTGGCCTTCACCGCTGCGTTGCGCTTCGAGCAGCGCACACACCACGCCATAGGCGAGGAACATGCCGCCACCGCCGAAGTCGCCGACCATGTTCAGCGGCGGCACCGGCGCACCACCGGAGCGACCGAAGTGTGCGAGGGCGCCGGCGAGTGCGATGTAGTTGATGTCGTGCCCGGCCGCTTGGGCATAGGGGCCGTCCTGGCCCCAGCCGGTCATCCGGCCGAACACCAGCTTGGAGTTGCGGGCACGGCACGCGTCTGGCCCGACGCCGAGTCGTTCCATCACCCCGGGACGGAATCCCTCGATGAGCGCGTCAGCCGACTCGACGAGCGTGAGCAGCGCCTCGACGCCATCGGGCTGCTTGAGGTCGATCGCCACGTTCTTGCGGCCGCGTAGCAGCACGTCGAAGTGCGCACCCTCTGGCAGGGGTCCACGTACGGCACCAGCGCGGTCGACGCGGATGACCTCGGCGCCCATGTCGGCGAGCAGCATCGCCGCGAACGGGCCGGGCCCGATGCCTGCGATTTCGATGATCTTGTATCCGGTGAGTGGTCCAGCCATGGGGGTCAGCTCCAGTTCGAGAGGGTGAGGTGAGTAGATGGGAAAAGATCGGGTCAGGACGCTGCGGTGGTGACGCGGATGTGGCCGCCGACGGCTTCAGCGAGCACCGGCCACAGCGGCGCCGGATGGTCGTGGCCCATGTCGGCGAGCAGCAGGTAGCGAGATCCGGGAACCAGTTCCGCGGTGCGCTCGCCGCCTTCTGGCGTGATCAGGGTGTCGTCGCGGCCGTGGATCACCAGCATCGGGACATCGAGGGCGGCGAGGCCTCCGCTGCGGTCACCCGAGGCGTAGATGGCGGCGAGCTGGCGGGTGGCGCCCTCGGGGTAGAAGCAGCGGTCGTACTGGGCGGCTGCCACCTCCTGAAGCCAGATGAGATCGCAGTACTTCTTCGACGCCCAGATCTGCGACGTCAGTGACGCCGCGATGTAGTCGTCGCGATCGGGGGGCGATGGGGCGAGCAGCGCATCTCGCGCCTCCGGCGTCGGGCGTCCGACACGGGGATCACCGACGCTGCTCATCACGGATGTGACGCTGGAAATCCGCTCGGGGTGTTCGATGGCCATGGTTTGCACGATCATGCCGCCCATCGAGTTGCCGACGATGTGGGCACGCTCGATGCCGAGGTGGTCGAGCAGGCCGATGCCATCGGCTGCCATGTCCGACAGCGTGTACGGCACGTCCGGGAGCGGCTCGCCCTTCAACGCCGCCGACAAGACCGCACCGGGCGACACCGCCTGCCCGTCGATTTTGCTCGACAGACCGACGTCGCGGTTGTCGTACTGGATGACGAACAGCCCCTGCGCGACGAGTTGTTCGATGTACCCCTGTGGCCACGAGATGAGCTGGCTGGTGTAGCCGTTGACGACGAGCAGCGGTGGATTCGTCGGATCGCCGGTGGTGACGTACTCGAGTTCGATTCCGTTGGGGAGCACCGCACGTGACATCGCGCCGAGTGTTGCAGAGCGATTCGGCAGAACGACAAACGGAGCGCCTCGCTACCGTGGCGACGTGACACCAGGAGACACGTCGACGCAACGAGTTCATGCACCAGGTCGGGTCAACCTGATCGGCGAGCACACCGACTACACCGGCGGCCTCGTGTTCCCGATGGCGATCGACCGGGGCACCACGATCGACTTCACCGCTGGCGGGTCCACGATCGAGTTGCAGTCCGATGCCGACGACGAACCGATCCGGCTCCCACTTCCGATCGTCGGCGACCCGAGTGCCGTTGCGCCTCGATGGGGAACCTATGTCGCCGCGATGGCGAGCGAAACGGGCGCCGACCGCGGCATCACCGGGAACGTCACGTCCACCATTCCCGCCGGGGCAGGATTGTCGTCGAGTGCCGCGCTCGAATGCGCCATCGGCCTTGCACTCGGCTTCGACGGATCGCCGACCGAACTGGCCCAGGCCGCCCAACGAGCAGAGCACGCAGCGACCGGCGTCCCCACCGGGATCATGGACCAACTCTGCATCGCCGCAGCCCGAGCCGGCCATGCGACCATGATCGACTGCCACACCCTTGCGATCACGCACGTCCCGGTACCCGAGGACCTCGATGTGATCGTGAAGTTCGTCGTCCACCGCACACTCGTCGGCTCTGCCTACGCCGAACGGGTGGCTGAATGCGCCGCTGCCGAAGTGATACTCGGGCCGCTGCGTTCGGCCGCGCTCGATGCCGTCGAGGCCGCCGATCTCGACGAGGTGGTGCGCCGGCGGGCTCGTCATGTCGTCAACGAGAACCAACGGGTCCTCGACTTCGCGGCTGCCCTCGAACGAGGCGACTACGTAGCTGCCGGTCGACTGATGGTCGACAGCCATCGCAGTCTGGCCACCGACTTCGAGACCTCGACGCCGACCATGGACCGCGCCGTCGACGACCTGGTGCGCTCCCCTGGCGTCTTCGGCGCCCGCATGACCGGCGGCGGGTTCGGCGGCTGTGTGGTGGCGATCTGCGAGCCCGGGGCCGTGACCGACGGTTGGGTGGTCAGCGCCAGCGACGGCGCCCGGCTGCTCTGAGCCTCATTGCGCTCACAGCACAGCCGACAGCCGCTCGAGCGCGTCCGGTGTGCGGACGCCCCACCAGAAGAGGTCCTGGCCGTCGACCCGGATGATCTCGGCGCCGGGCAGTTGGCTGCGGAGTTCGGCGACGTGGTCGTCGGTGAAGACATACGGCTCGCTCGGCACGAGCACCAGGTCGGGCCGCAATGCAGCGATCTCGTCGAGCTCGACCGTCGGGTACGGGTCGGACGCATCGGCGGTCACGAGGTCGATCCCGAGGAAGTCCAACATCGAGGCACCGTAGGTGTCGGCACCGATCGACATCCACGGCCGACGCCAGATCGGCACGAACGCCGTCCGACGATCCGTGGCCCGCGCAGCGAGCTGTTCGAGTTGCGCCTGGCACATCTCGAACACCGTCTCGGACACTGTCTCGAACACCGCAAGCCGGGCGTCGACCAGCGCGGTGAGTTCGCCGACCAGCGCCACCGCGGCGTCGACCGTGCGCACGTCGCTGACGAACACCTCCAGACCGGCAGCGACGAGCGCGTCGTGGTCCTCGATCCGGTTCTCCTCACGGTCCAGCACCACCACGTCGGGACGCAACGCGACGATCGCGGCAATATCCGGGTTCTTCGTGCCGCCCACATGGAGCAGATCGGGCTGCTCGCAGAATCGTGTGCACGCCACCACGTCGGCACCGAGAGCGAGCAAGGTCTCGGTGCTCGACGGCACCAGGCTCACGACTCGCACGTTCACGACTCGCGCACTCACGACCCCAGCAGCCGACGCTTCTGACGATCGAACTCCGCGGGCGTCAACGTGCCCCGCAGCAGCATCGACTCGAGTTTCTCGAGTCGATCGGCGATGTCGACCACGCCATCGACGCCACGACCCCGAAGTTCACGAGCTTCCATCTCGGCGTGGATCACCCGTTGCACCCGGTCGGGCTGCCGAATGTCGGTGAAGCGTTGCTGACCCGACTCGCCGCCCGACTCGATCAGCAGGTCTCCAGCACCCACCACGCGTTCCAGGATGCTCTGGTTGAAGTACACCGTGTTCACCCGGTCGATGGGGATCTCGATGCCGCGTTTGGTCAGGAGGCCCGTCCGGAAGATCACCCGTCGATTCGTGATCACGAAGTGGGTCGTCAGCCATCGTCCATAGCGACTGGCCAACCAGCATGCACTCAGCGCGATCATCACCAATGCCGCCCAGCCCGCAACGGTACGAAGCGTCGAATCGGCTTCGGTGACGACGATGGTGACGATCCCGGCACTGATCCCGGCGACGATCGCCGCCACCGGTCCCGCCAGGAACCACCAGTGCGGGTGCAGGTCGACGCTGACGGTCTCGTTGTCGTTCAGCAAGCGGCTCGGGTATGCCATGGGCTCAGCCCGCCACCCCCAGGCGGACGTGCAGGGTCTCGATCGCGTACCCATCCATCTCGATCACCTCGAACTCGCCGAGTTCGGTGAGCACACACTCGCCCTCGGCGGGGATCTCGTCGAGGGCATCGATCACGTAGCCGGCCACGGTCTGCCAGTCGCCGGCGGGCAGCGGAGTCCCCGTGAGTTCCTCGAACAGATCGGCGCGCATGGTGCCGGGGATACGCCAGCCACCGTCGGGCAAGGCTTCGGTATCGCCGAGTCGGTGGTCGGATTCGTCGTCGAAATCACCGATCAACTGCTCGATCACGTCTTCCAACGTGACGAGCCCGAGCACCAGGCCGTGTTCGTCGACCACCAGCGAGATGTGCTGGCGTCGTGTGCGCATGTCGAGCAGCAGGTCTTCCAGACCGTGGTGTTCGGGCGTGACCATGATCGGACGTGCCAGCGCTCCGGCCTGCGTCGACGACCACGAGCCGTTCTCGAGCCGGAGCACGTCCTTGGCATGGACGAATCCACGAACGTGGTCGAGGTCGCCCTCGTGGACGACGACCCGGGTACGGCCCGTGCGGTGCGCCTCGGCTGCCACCATGTCGGCGGTCACCTCGGCGCCGACCGCCACGATGTCGCGCCGCACGGTCATGGCATCGGCGGCGGTGAGACCCGACAACTCCAGTGACCTGGCGAGCAATTCGTGCTCCTCCGCAGCGATGCCGCCATGGCCCGCGGACTCCTTGATCAGCAGCAGCAGGTCGCCGGGCGAGTGGGCCATCGCGCGTGCGTCCTGGGGCTCGACCCCGACGGCCCTGACCGTGATGTTTGCGAGCCCGTTGAGCAGGCGGATCAGCGGGCGGAACAGGCTCACGAAGAACCGGAACGGACGTGCAAGCAGCAGCGCGGACTTCTCGGGGTGAGCGATCGCCCACGACTTGGGGGCCATCTCGGCGACCACCATGTGGAGGAACACCACGACCGACAAGGCGATCGCGAACGCGATGACGTGGCGCGCCGTATCGGACAAGTTGAACGCTTCACCCAACACACCCTCGATCATCCCTGCGACAGCTGGTTCTGCCACGGCGCCGAGGCCGAGCGAGCACATGGTGATGCCGAGCTGCGCTCCGGCGAGCATCAAGGTGAGCTCACGGAGGCCGGCCAGCGCGTGACGCGCCCGGCGGTCGCCATCGGCGGCGAGCTGCTCGATCCGTGACCGCCGAGAGGCCAGGAGCGCGAATTCGGCCGCGACGAAGAACCCGTTGAGCGCGAGCAGCACCACGGCGACGCCGATTCCGGCCCAGTTCACCTGGATTCCCTGGCTGACGGCTTCCGCGGCGAACATCAGGTGTCGTCTCTACGGCGCAGACCGTCGGTATCGCTGTCGGCGTCGTTGTCGTTGTCGTTGTCGTTGTCGTTGTGATGGTCGCCTTCGAGCGCCTCGGGGTCCACGCGCAGTTCGACGCGCTCGATGGCGAACCCGTCGACGTCGAGCACCTCGATGCGAATGCCGTCAACGATGAAGAAATCGCCGACCTCAGGGATTCGCTCGAGACGTTCGAGTACCAGCCCGGCGACAGTGTCGTACTCGCCATCAGGAAGGTCGAGACCGGTGATCCGTTCGATCTCGTCGGGTCGCGACGACGCCGCCACCGACCAGACACCCTCCTCGGTCTCCACGTGGTCGCCCGTGGCGCTGGGGTCGTACTCGTCCTCGATGTCGCCGACCAACTCCTCGACGATGTCTTCGAGGGTTACCACCCCTGCCGGGCCACCGTACTCGTCGATCACGATCGCCATCTCGGTGGACCTCGATCGCAGCTCGGCAAGCACCACGTTGAGACCAGCGGCCTCGGGGACCGCCAAGATCTCGTGCGACAGCTGCAACACCGAGGTCGTCTCGTAGTCGGAACGACCGACGCCGAGCAGGTCCTTCGCGTGGACGACGCCCTGCACCTGACCGTCGACATCGACCACCGGGAACCGCGAATGCGTCGACGCCATGAGATCTCGAAGGTCGGCTGCGGTCGCGTCGGCGTCGATGGTGACGACCCGGTTCCACGGAACCATGGCGTCAGATGCTTCGAGTTCGCCGAAGTCGATCGCCCGCTCCAGCAACGCGGCTTGGCTCTCGGTGAGATGGCCGCTCTCGGCCGACGAGTCGACGATCAAGTCGAGTTCCTCGGTCGACACCGCGCCGCGGAGCTCTTCGACCGGTTCGACACCGATGAGGCGCAACAACCGGTTCGCCGCGCCGTCGAACAGTCGGATGACCGGGCCCGCAACTCGCAGAAACGCCCACATCGACGGAGCAAGGACGCGAGCGACCGGCTCGGGCTTCGCGATCGCCAGGTTCTTCGGGGCGAGTTCGCCGAACACCATCTGCGCCATGGTGGCGAAGATCAACGCGAGCGTGAGCGAGATCCCGAACGTCGCCGACTCGGGCAGGCCGACGGCCACGAGTGCCGGCTCGATCAACGAGGCAAGCGCAGGCTCGGCGATGAAACCCAACGCGAGCGTGGTGACCGTGATCCCCAGCTGCGCTCCCGACAACATGAAGCTCAGACGCTTGTGGACGTCGATCGCCCGCTTCGATCGACGATCGCCTTCCTCGGCCCGCTCGTCGAATCGGCTTCGCCGAGCAGCGACGAACGCGAACTCGACGGCCACGAAGTACCCGTTGGCCGCGATCAATGCTACGACACCGAACAGCCCGAGAGCGGTCACGGCGTCAACTTCGTTTTCGGTCGGCGGACATGGGTGGACAGATGTTATCGACCGCCGTGCTCAGGCGCGGCGACCACTCCTGCGACCGCAATTTGCGTCGGGTTCCGACCCGACCCGCGCCAGACCACTATGGTGTCGCAGATGTCAACCTTCCACGAGTTCGAGATGACCTCGATCACCGGTGACCCCGTATCGTTCGAGCAGTACGAAGCCCAGCTCTGTCTGGTCGTCAACCTCGCCAGCGCTTGAGGCCTCACGGCTCAGTACGCAGGTCTGCGTGCGCTCCATGAAGACAACGACGACGTCACGGTGCTCGGCTTTCCGTGCAACCAGTTCGGCGCCCAGGAACCGGGCTCCGACGCCGAGATCCTCGAGTTCGCCACCTCGGAGTTCGACGTGACCTTCCCCATGTTCCACAAGATCGACGTCAACGGAGACGGTGCAGTCCCGCTGTACAAGTGGCTCAAGGCCGAACAGCCAGGCGCCGGCGACAGCGCCGAGATCACCTGGAACTTCGAGAAGTTCCTGGTCGACGGTGCCGGCAACGTGGTCGATCGGTTCGGTCCGACCACCACGCCCGAGCAGGTCGCGGAAGCCCTCCAACAGTACCGGTGACGCAGCGGGTCGGCGTGACGGCGGGTTGACGTGAACATCGACTTCACCCACAACGCACGGCCGACCATCGGCGTCGAGATGGAGCTCCATCTCGTCGACGCGATCACCGGTGAACTCGCCTCGGCCTCGAGCGACATCCTCGCCGAGATGGGCGCCGGCCATCCCGGCGGCGAGCATCCCAAGGCGAAGCACGAGCTGTTCCAGAGCACCATCGAGATCATCACCGGTGTGTGTGAGAACCCCACTGAGCTGGGCGACGACCTACGCGCAACGATGGCCGAGCTACGGGCCAGCGCTGCACGTCGTGGGCTCACCCTCGTCAGCGCCGGCACCCATCCGTTCGCGTTGGCCGGCGATCAGGTCGTCAGCCCCCAGCAGCGCTACCGCGACTTCATCGACGATCTCCAATGGCCAGCCCGCCGCATGCTGATCTGCGGCATGCACGTGCATGTGGGTGCGCCCGACGGGAGTCGAGCGATCCGGATCATGGGAGAGCTGATGCGCCATCATCCCGTGTTGTTGGCGCTGTCGTCGTCGAGCCCGTACTTCGAGGGCGAAGACACGGGGATGGCCTCGGCGCGCACGAAGATCTTCGAGGGGCTCCCCACCGCTGGGCTCCCACCGTCACTCGCGAACTGGTCCGACTTCGAGTCGTTCATGTCGACGCTGATCGAGTCCGGGTGCATCAAGTCGATCCGCGAGGTGTGGTGGGACGTCCGGCCCCACCCCGACTTCGGAACGGTCGAGTTCCGGATGTGCGACGCCGTCCCGACCGTGCGCGAAACTGTCGCACTCGCCGCGCTCGCACAAACGCTCGTCGAGTGGACGAAGCGTCGAATCGACGACGACTCACTGCCGCCTCCGCCGCACGACTGGACCGTACGCGAGAATCGCTGGCTCGCCTCCCGATACGGCATCGAGGCCGAACTGATCGTCGAGCATCCCGACACCGGACGTCCCGGACGTCAGTCGGTCCGTGAACTCCTCATCGAATTGCTCGACGAACTGCACCCGGTGGCCGACGATCTCGACAACCTCGGCCACCTCGCCGACCTCGCGTCGCTGACGCAGGTCGGCACGGGGGCGCAGCGCCAGCGGCGTGTCGTCGAGGCCGGCGGTACCTTCGTCGACGTGGTGCATCACCTCGCCGACGAACTCGCCAACGACACCATTATCGGCGCACCCGCCTCGCGATGACCGATCTCGACCGGTGGCTCGACGAGCACGGCGACGGCCTGGTTGCGTTACGTCGCAATCTGCACGCTCATCCCGAACTCAGCGGCCAGGAACGGGCGACCACCGACCTGGTGTGCGAGCGCCTACGACTCGCGGGACTCGAGCCACGGCGGCTCGCCGTGGGGACGGGCCTGGTGTGCGACATCTCCCCCGATGCGCCGGCGTCCGGCACCGACACGACGGTCGGCGGACGGCTGGCGCTGCGCGCCGATCTCGACGCTCTGGCGATGGCCGACGAGAAGGACGTCGCCTACCGGAGTCAGGTGCCAGGCGTGTCGCATGCATGCGGCCACGATGTGCACACCGCCATCGTGCTCGGCACAGCGCTCTTCTTCGCCCACCATCCCAACCAACTCACCGGGCCGGTCAGGTTCATCTTCCAACCCGCCGAGGAGCGGATACCGGGCGGCGCACTCGACGTGATCGCCGATCACGGTCTCGACGGCGTCGACGCGATCGTCGGTCTGCACTGCGAGCCGAAACTCGACGTCGGCACGATCGGGCTCAAGACAGGTGCGATATCCTCGGCCGCCGACCTGGCCGTGATCACCCTCACGGGCCCTGGCGGCCACACCGCTCGGCCCGAGCTGACAGTCGACATGGTCACGCTCGCTGCCCGCGTCGTCGCCGAACTGCCTGGTCGCGTCGCTGCTCGGGTAGCGCACCTCGACCAGGAGCACGATCCGTTGGTCAAGTTGGTGTTCGGAGCAATCCACGCCGGCGATGCCGCCAACGTGATCCCTACCCAGTGCGTCCTGAAGGCATCGATCCGCACCCCATCGCTGCCGGTGTGGGACGAGCTCCCCACCGCGTTCGATCACGAACTCCGTTCACTCATCGACGGCTCGGGTGCCACCGTGCACGTCCACTACACCCACGGCGTTCCCCCGGTGGTGAACGATGCCGAGGTCACCGGCATCGTCGGCGAGGCCGCGGCTGCTGCGTTCGGCCACGATTCCATCGAAGCAGCTCAACAGAGCTGGGGCGGCGACGACTTCGCCTGGTTCACCCGTGAAGTACCCGGCACCTACATTCGCCTCGGCGTGCGCTCCCCCGGCGGTCCCACACTCGATCTGCATGCCGGCCACTTCGACGTCGACGAACGGGCGATCGCCATCGGAGTTCGTCTGCTGACCGCCGCGGTCGAACGACACTTCGCCGATCGAGCTTCCATCGCGACCGCGGCTGCTATCGCCACCGGACCGTGAGCGGCGACACCTGGATCTTCGGCTACGGGTCGCTCGTGTCGCCGACATCGATGGCGACCACGATCGGGCGCACCGTTGCCGCCGAGCATGTGGCGATTGCCCATCTCGACGGATACGGCCGACGCTGGAACTACGGCTCGATGCACCTGCGCGGCGACTGGCACCACGAGGGTGTCGAGGTGACCGAGGGCATGGTCGTCTCGCTCGGCCTGGTGGCCGCAGAAACCGATACCTGCAACGGCGTCATCGTGTGCGTCACCGCTGACGAGTTGGCGCAACTCGACTGGCGAGAGCGCGACTACCAACGCACCGACGTGACCGAACTGATCCGACTCGACGACCTGCAGCGAGATCATCGGCACGTTCTCCAGCGCGTCGAGCGGGTGATGACCTACGTGCCACGCCCGAGCGCCATCGAACGGTACGAAGCCGCTCGCGATCGCGGTCGGGCCGGAATTCGACTGTCGTATCGGGACCTCGTGAGCGCTGCGTTCGGCGACCTCGGCGGCGATCACCTCGCCCGATACGACGCCACGCCGCCCCCCGACGTCCCCGCCGTGGACATGACGCTCTCGATGCTCAGCTGACGTCGGTGGCCGGCGGCAGCGCCAGCAGCTGCGCCCAGAGCGCATCGACCTGGGCGATCAGTTCGTCGCGGCTGCCGCCATTGTCGATGACGTGGGTCGCCCGCTCCAGGCGTTCCTCACGGCTCAGCTGACTGTTGATGCGCGCCCGAGCGTCGTCGAAGTCCATGCCACGCTGTTCGACCAGTCGCTGCACGGCGACATCGACGGGGATGTCGACGACGATCGTTGCGACCAGACCCTTGCGCGGATTCTCGCCGAGCAGGGGAAAGTCGAGCACCACCACGCGTTCGGTTTCACGATGCTCGTCGATCTGTCGTTGGATCTCTGACTGCATCGCCGGGTGGACGATGCCGTTGAGATCGGCCAGCGCGGCCTTGTCGTTGAAGACGATCTCGGCAACGGCGCCACGGTCGAGCGCACCGTCGTCGTCGATGATGTGTCGACCGAAGCGTTCGGCCATGGCGTCGAGCAGTGGGCTGCCCGGTGCCTGCAGGTCGCGTGCGATGAGATCGGCGTCGACGATCGCTGCGCCGCGCTCGGCGAGCATGATCGACACGGTGGACTTCCCCGCGCCGATTCCCCCGGTCAGACCGACCAGGATCACTTGGCCGGATCTTCCTCCGCAGCGGAAGTCTCGTCGGCGGCAGCCTCAGTGGCCGGCTCCTCGACAGCAGGTGCCTCGTCAGCAGGTGCCGCTTCGGCTTCGGCTTCGGGTGCCGCCTCGGCTTCGACAACAGGCGCCTCGTCGGCGGGTGCCGCTTCGGCTTCGGCTTCGGGTGCCGCGTCGGTTTCGGCCGCAGGAGCTGCTGCACCCTCGGCGCCGGCTTCTGCTGCGCCCTCGCCGCCTTCGCCGTAGTACTCGGACCAAGCAGCTTCGGCCTCGGCCGAGGTCTCGCCCTGCACCCAGTTACCGGCGGCGTCGACCTCGAAGTGCTCGCGGTACTCGGCGGCGAGCTCGCCACCTTCGGCGGCCTGCTTGATCGACAGCGAGATGCGGCGACGGGCCAGGTCGAGATCGATGATCTTCACCCACAGCTCTTCGCCGGGTGTGACGACCTGCTCGGGGCTGTCGACGTGGTGCGCCGACATCTCCGAGATGTGCACGAGACCCTCGATGCCTTCGCCGACCTGGACGAACGCACCGAACTGGACGAGCTTGGTGACCCGGCCGTAGACGAGCTGCTCGACCTGGTGGCCTTCGGCGAACTCCTGCCACGGATCCTGCTGGGTGGCCTTCAGCGAGAGGCTGATGCGCTCGCGGCTGAAGTCGACGTCGAGGACCTGCACCTTGACCGGGTCGCCGACGGTGACGACGGAACCCGGGTGGTCGACGTGCTTCCACGACAGCTCGCTGACGTGGATGAGCCCGTCCATGCCGCCGAGATCGACGAACGCACCGAAGCTGACAACCGAGGAAATCGTGCCTTCGCGGACTTCGCCGACCTTGAGGTTGTTGAGGAACTGGTCGCGGGTCTCCTTCTGGTTCTCTTCCAGGTAGGCGCGACGGGACAGGACCACGTTGTTGCGGTTCTTGTCGAGTTCGATGATCTTGCAGTGCACGGTCTCGCCGATGTACGGGGCGAGGTCACGGACACGGCGGAGTTCGACGAGCGATGCGGGCAGGAAGCCACGCAGGCCGATATCGACGATGAGACCGCCCTTGACGACCTCGATGACCGGACCGGACACGACTTCGTCGGCTTCCTTCTTGGCTTCGATATCGCCCCAGGCACGCTCGTACTGTGCCCGCTTCTTCGACAGCAGCAGTCGGCCTTCCTTGTCCTCTTTGGTGAGGACGAGGGCTTCGATGCGCTCGCCGAGCGACACGACCTCGGACGGGTCGACGTCGTTACGGATGCTCAGTTCACGGCTGAGGATGACGCCCTCGGACTTGTAGCCGATGTCGAGGAGTACTTCGTCCTTGTCGATCTTGACCACGGTGCCGTGGACGAGTTGACCGTCTTCGACGGTGACCATGGTGCCGTCGATCGCATCAGCGAACGACATGCCGAGATCGTCGGACACGATCTGGCGGGGGGTGTAGACGCCCTCTTCGTCGAAGGTTCCCATCTGGTTGGTGGGAGACTCGGAGGTGGTTGCGGTGTCGGACAAGGGACGAACTGCTTTCGAAACGGACGTGAATAGATGGACAGGCGCGCCAGGGATCTGTCGCAATCGACCACGCTATCAGCGCCGATCCCCATCGACTTCCCCCAACCGTCTCCCCAACTCAACCGAAAAATCGCACCAGCGTTGCGCTCAGCGCAACGCTGACGTGCCATTTCGGAGTTCGGGTCGGGAGAGACGGGCGATCGCGAGGTACTCGGGGGACTCGATGGTGGCTGGAGCAGAGCCGTAGGCGCCAGGTTCGACGCTGCTGATCGAGTCGATGGTGAATCCGTGCGCTCCGAGCAAGAGCCGCAGCTCACGAGGGGTGTAGCAGCCGGTCCAGAGGTCGACCGATCGGGCCTCGCCGGCTTCGGAGCGGATCTCGGTGACCTCGTGAGAGACCCCGGTCGACGCATCGAATTCGGCATCATCGTGATACTTCACGGCGAAGTATGCGTTGAACGCGCTGAGCGCGAGCCGGCCACCCGTTCGGAGGGCTCGCGCCATCCCGGCCACCACCGCGTCGTCGTCGCCGTCGGCGGTCATCATGCCGAACGCGCCCTGACACAGGCAGATCACCGCGTCGAACTCGCCGTCGAAGGCCATCGACCGGGCATCTCCCCGCTCGAACGTCGGAGGCGATGAGCGAAATCCCTGCATGCTCGGGTTTCGCTCATCGCTCGAAGTGTCGCCGGATCGGGATCGGGCGATGTCGACGAATCGCTGGCTGATGTCGATGCCGTGCACCTCGACACCGCGCCGGGCGAGTTCGTGGGCGTGGCGGCCGGTGCCACAGCCGACGTCGAGCACCCGCTCGCCAGGTTCCAAACCCATGGCCACGATGACGTGGTCGACCTCCTGGACGGTGCCCTTGGTGTGAGCGTAACGGTCGTAGGCCGAGCCGAGATGATCGGCGAGGTCCTCGAACCAGTGATCGCGCTCGATCACGGTTCGGGCGCGTCGAGGGCGAGATCGTCGGCGTAGCTCTGCTCGAGGAAGTCGCGGGTGGCGGCATCGTTGGCGGCCACGAGGCCCTGGGCGTTCAGCACGTCGAGTCCGTCGGGAGCGTCGGCGAGTTCTTCCCAGCTCGCCGGATCCCACACGCGTCCCCGCCGGAACGCCTTGGCGCAGTGCATGAACACCTCGTCGGCACGCACCACGATCGCCGTGGTCGGGCGTCGGAGTTCGTCGTTCCAGAGGTCGAGCACACCCGGATCGGTGGTCACCCAGGCCGACCCATTGATCCGCAGCGTCTCGTCCTTGCCGGGAACCACCGCGAGGATGCCGGCGTAACCCGTGGCGACGACCGCCCGCAGACTGTCGATCAGGTTGTTGCCGTTGAGATCAGGAATCGCTACATGACGATCATCGAGCACCCGCACGAAACCAGCGGGACCACCGCGCGGGGAGACATCGAGACTGCCATCAGCGCCCGAGGTCGCAAGCAGCACGAACGGCGAACGGGCGAGGATCCCGACACTTGCCTCGTCGAGGACTGCCGTCTTCTTCGCAGCGACGAGGCGGCTCGGCGCCCGGTACAGCTCCGCGAGGTGCTCGTCGGACGAAACCAGGAACTCGGGTGCCAGCAGAATCTCGGTCGGGGTCTGACCCCAATCGAGATTCATCCCTTTGCTGATGCCCACGTGGTTCCCCATGACACGTTGACTTCGAGTGGTACGTCGAGGTCGGCGGCATCGTGCATCAGCCCGACCACGAGATCGCCGACGACGTCGTGTTCCGGCTCGGGCACCTCGACGATCACCTCGTCGTGCACCTGCAACACCACCCGGCTTTCGTACTCCCCCGTCACCAGGGCCTCGTCGATGTGCACCAACGCGACCTTGAAGATGTCGGCGGCCAGACCTTGGATGCCGGCGTTCATCGCTTGGCGCTCGCCAGCTTGGCGCACCCGGAAGTTCGAGTTCATCAATTCGGGAATCGGACGGCGGCGCCCGAACAACGTCTCGGTGTAACCGCGCTCGCGGGCCTCGATCACCGTGCTGTCCATGTACGCCTTCACGTTGGGGAACGCGATGAAGTACGCCTCGAGGATCATCGCGGCTTCCTCGGTGGCGATGTTCAACCGCTGGCCGAGCCCGTAGGCCTCCATGCCGTAGGCGAGGCCGTACGACACCATCTTCGCCTTCGACCGTTGCTCGACGGTGACGCTCGCCGGATCGACGCCGAACACACGGGCGGCCGTTGCGTTGTGGATGTCCTCGCCGCCCGTGAACGCGCCGATCAGGCCCGGGTCCCGCGCGAGGTGGGCGATACAGCGCAGCTCGATCTGGTTGTAGTCGGCGACGAGGAGCGTGGTCCCCGCGGCCGGAACGAACGCCTTGCGGAACTGACGGCCCTCGTCGGTGCGCACCGGAATGTTGTGCAGGTTCGGCTGGTCCGACGACAGGCGGCCGGTGCGCGCAACGGTCTGGTTGAACGTGGCGTGGATGCGACCGTCGTCGGCCACCTCCGCGAGCAACCCTTCGCCGTAGGTGGAACGCAGCTTCTCGACCTCGCGGTAGCGCATCAGCGGTCCGAGGAACTCGGGCCACTGGTCCTTGATCTTCTCCAACGTGGCGGCATCGGTGGAGTAGCCGGTCTTGGTCTTCTTGCCCGGCGCCAGTCCACGCTCGTCGTACAAGATCTCGCGCAACTGCTTCGGCGAGTTGAGGTTGAGGTCGTCGCGACCGGCCACCTCCCGGAGCTGCACCTGCAACGTCTGCACCTCGTCGGCGAGGCGTTTGCCGAGCGCCCGCAGTTCGTCGACGTCGACGCCGATGCCGACGTGTTCCATCTTGGCCAGCACCAGCACGAGGGGGTTTTCGATCGTGCGGTACAGCTCTGCCATCCCCTGGGCCTCCATGCTGGCCACGATCGGCTCGGCGAGCGCATTGACTGCCAACGCATCACGGGCGGCGAGTTCGGCGTCGCCGAGCGACGTGCCATCGAGGTCGAGTTGACCGTGGCCGGCCGCATCGTCGGAGGGGCGGGCGTACTTCGTGTACTTCTCGGTCAGGTCGGCCAGCGTGTAGCGGGCTTCGGCCGGATCGATCAGGTACGCGGCGATCGCAGTATCGAGCGTGAGCCCGCGCACCTCGACGTCGAATTCGAGCAGCGACCGCATCAGCGGTTTGACGTTGTGGCCGCGTAGGTTCGTGTGGGCGCCGAGGGCCGCACGGACCGAATCGTCGGCGAGCACGTCGGCCGGAATCCACAGCACCTCGGCGACCGTCGGGTCGGTGACGACGGCGATCCCGGCGAGCGGACTGCGCCCCGGCTCGCCGACCCAGGTGGCAGCGACGTCGAGCGCAACCGCCGACGAGATGGCGGCTGCGGCGTCGGACGGCGAGGCGGCCGTGGTGACTTCTGCGACGATCTCGGCTCGATCGTCTGGCGGACCGAGATCGACGGAGGTCCCCATCGCCGCCAGTGCTTCATGGAGGCGGGCGGCGAACGTGCGGAATTCGAGGAAGTCGAAAAGTCGCTGGAGTTCGTTGGAGTTCGGCGTGATGCAAAGGTCGCTGATCTCGAACTCGTCGATCGGCGCGTCGTGGCGCAACTGCATCAGGTCGAGGTTCTTGCGGGCGCGCTCTTCGTGTTCGGCGAGGTTCGAGCGCAACTTGGGTGTCTGGTCGTCGACGTGCTCGAAGATGCCGTCGAGCCCGCCATAGGTGTTGATCAACTTGGCCGCGGTCTTCTCCCCGACCCCCGGAACACCTGGAAGGTTGTCACTGTTGTCGCCGCGTAACGCGGCGTACTGCACGTACAGCGACGGCGTGACGCCGGTGCGTTCCTCGATGCCGGCCTCGTCGTAGAACGCGTAGTCGCTGACGCCACGCTTGTTGTACAGCACCTTCACGTCAGGATCGCGGACGAGCTGGTAGCTGTCGCGGTCGCCGGTGACGATGATCACGTCGTGGCCGGCGTCGACGATGCGGTCGGTGGCCGTGGCGATGATGTCGTCGGCCTCCCAGCCGGACAGATCGACCGTGTAGATGCCGATGGCGTCGAGCACTTCACGCACCAGGCCCATCTGCTGGCGCAAGATGTCGGGGGCCGCTTCACGCTGTGCCTTGTACAACGGCTCGGCAACGTGGCGGAACGTCGGCTCAGGCCGGTCGAACGCCACGAACACACCATCGGGGGTGTGGTCCTTGAGCACGTTGATCATCATCGACGTGAACCCGAACACGGCGTTGGTGACCTGGCCGCTGGCGGTGGCCATGTCGGTGGGGAGCGCGAAGAACGCGCGGTAGGTCAACGAGTTGCCGTCGACGACGAGGTAGGTGCCCATCGATTGGCCTCAGTCGGCGCCGGGGCGCAGCGAGCCATCGAGGATCCGGTCCGCGACATCACGCATCCGTGTTCGCTCGCTCATCGCGGTGCGTTGGATGAACGCGAACGAATCGGCCTCGCTCATGCCGACTTCGTCCATCAGCACACCTTTGGCTCGATCGACGACCTTGCGGGATTCGAGTTGCTCACCGAGTGCATCGATCTCGCCGGTCAGCGAACGCAACTCACGGAAGCGGCCCATCGCGACTTCGATCGCCGGGATCAGGTCGCTCTTCTGGAACGGCTTCACCAGGAAAGCCAGGGCACCCGCGTCACGGGCCTGCTCGACGACTTCGCGCTGGCTGAACGCAGTGAGCATCAACACGCCACAGATCTTCTCGCCGTTGATGATCCTTGCTGCTTCCAGGCCGTCCATGCCGGGCATCTTGATGTCGAGGATCACCAGATCGGGCTGGAGCCCCCGCACGAGCTCGATGGCCTGGTCGCCCCGACCGGTCTCGCCGATCACGTCGTAGCCCTCCTCTTCGAGGGTTTCGCGCAGGTCCATGCGAATGATGGCCTCGTCTTCGGCGATCACGACACGCAATGGCATGGTCCTTATCTAGCAGGTGACGGGAGCGATCCGCTCCTGCGGCCCCGAGTCGGTCACCAGTAGCCAGCCATCAACTCGGTGATCCATGCGGGTTGGACGACGGGACCCCTGGGTCGGAACTCGCTGACATGGGGTTTGATGTCGAGCACCGGCGTTCCGTCGATGGCGTCGAGCCCACGCACCACGAGTTCGAGGCCGTGCACGGTGACGACCTGGCACGTGGAAGATGATCTCGACATGGAGAACGCTTCGAGTCCAGCAAGCGCCTCGGCATCGAAACGGTCGGCATCGAGGCGGACCGTGCTCTCGACCTCTCCCCAATCATCGTCCTTGCGGCCGACGCGCGCCGGGAGATCACGCGTCCGATCGCCCTGACGACGTACTCACTCACGCGAACGCCGCCATCATCGCCGTGCTGATCGGGCGGCAGAGTTCCCGCAACCGGGAGCAGCCATCGACCCCGATCGCGTCGTAGGGAGCTGCTGCGAGTTCGTCGGTGCGGACCTCGATCCAGTCGCGGCGCTCTCTTCCGAATGCAGTGAACGCCAGGTCGGCGTCGAGCCAGCCACGCTCGCGGAGCCGTTCCTCGGCGGCCGACCAGTCGTCCCCCGTGCGCTGACGAGTCGCACGCAAGATGTCGGCCGACACGTCGCCTGCCGCAGCGTGGGTGACGAGCGCCTCGCAGCCATCGAGCCCTTCGACCGCGAGCGCGACGATGTGGCCATCGCCGCGGAACTCGCGCAGCAACGACTGTGCGTGCCACAGCACGAGGTGCGGTTCGTCCGGCCATGGCAACGACACGTGCCCGGCGAACAGCGGTCGGCCTTCCGGCCGAGCGCACGCTGCGAGTGCAGCCGCCCGTGCGAATTCGGCTGCCTCGGCGATCTCGGCGGACTCGACGAACGCGTCGGCGTGAGCCCGGATCATCCGATCGGCAGCACGCAAGCGGGCGGCGAGCACCTCTGACGGCAGTACGCGGTCCCACACGGCGTCCATGCTCCGACGAACCAGGTCGGAGTCGAAGTTGAAGAACGTGGCCATCACGACCTCGGCCGACACCGCACCCATGGGCGCTGACCGAGACGCGAAGTAACCGGCCATTCGGTCGTCGAGACCGATCGACCGGTACTCGTCACGGGCCTCGGCGGCGAAGTAGATCGCACCGTGGATCGGCTCCAGCGTGCGCCAGGTCTTGCGTGCGATCAGCGCGTCCATCGCCCGAGCATGCCAGCCGCACCGCATCTCGATCGGGGTCAGACCCCGATCGAGATTCACATCCGGTCGAGAAGCTCGTCCTGGCGGAGTTCGAGCGAAGCGATCTCCTCGACCACCTTGGCTCGGTGCTTCGCGTGGGCATCGACGTGGCGGCGGGCGTCACGCGCCTCGAACGATGCGCCAGCGGTCTCGGCCACGAGGGCCCGGATTTCGTGGTCATCGGCGTCGTCGCCGAGGTAGATCATCTGCTCGTCGATGACGGCGAGTTCGGCCCGAAGCGACTTCAGCCGGGTGGCGACCTGCAAGAGTCGGCGTTCGACGAGCCAGTTTCCCATGGACGACGAACGTTACATCGACGTGCGCCGAACCCCATGGCACTCTTCGTGTCATTCGAACGACACGACTGCGGTTTTGTTCATGGTGCCAGGAATGCAGCAACGGCTGGACGAGCGGGCCGACGGTCTCGCGATCGTCGACGAGTTCGGACGGTGGACCTGGCGAGAGTTCAACGGACGCGTCAACCACTAGATCAACGAGTTGCGTGGCCTCGAGCTCGAGCTCGAGAACTCGGGCGCAACCGTCGTCGGTGGCGACCCCGTCGAAAACCTCGGGAAGCTCGAGTTGTTGCTCAGCCCGTATCGCCTGACCGAGTTCGAGGCCACGGTGGTGCTTTGCAACGCGCCGCCGTGCCGACGCACGTCACCCGACTGTTGAAGCTCCCCGAGGAGATCCGTTCATCGTTCTCCGGGGCCGGCCTGGAGTACGTGATGCACACCGATGCACCCTGCCCGCCGGGGGTGAAGCAGCTGATGATCGACTCGTGGGGTCCGATGTTGATGGAGCTGCGCGACGCCAGCGGAGCCGGTGGCGTAGGTTGTCCTCGACATAGTCGGCGATCGCCGTGCGCACGCTGTCAGTCGATTCGTGCGGGCATCCGCTCGTCTCGATGCAACACCCGTTGCGGGGCGCTGTCGGAAAAGCATGGTTGTCCGCATGGCTTCGGACGGGAGTACCCGTCGCGGCGGCGACAGACCGGCATCGGCGCGTGCAGCCAACGCGGTCGCCTCGATCGATCACCCAGCCGCGGGGGCGGCTGCATTTTCGTGGACGACGCGCTGGGTGTTCGCCGCGAGCGAACTGTCCTCGCGAATCTCGAGGACGTCCTGGCCAAGTGTCTGCAGCTTTGCGAGGGAGATGTTGTCGACGACGGCTTCGGCTGCACCGCCCTCGGTCTTGCCCGTCGGCGCCCACTGGCCTGCTTGGTATTCGTCGCCTTTCCACCACGAGGCGTAGGCCTGGTTCTCACTCCCGGACGGAATGCGAATATTCAACGCCTCAGGGTCGTGGACGATGTACCGAAAGATGCTGTAACTCGGGGCACAAGCCCTGACCCAGTCCCCCTTGGGGATACCGAGAGCCTCTTCGAGATCCCAGAGGCCTCGCGCTCCAGGGGCAGATGCCTGAACGATCAAGCCGTCGGCCGCCGCCAGAGGTGCCACGAAGTTGGCGTCGGCTCCCCACGCACCCCACCCTTTGCCGTTTTCGTTCAAGTTGAAGATGTTCTTGTGCGCCGCGATCGTGATGAAGGCATGGGCCCCGTCAAGAAACTGTTCGAGGTGCTTGGAGTGTTGCGACGCAGCGTCGCTCCTCGATCCCATGTATTCGTCAACGGACCCGATCTTCTCCTTCGAATTGACCTGGCTCGCCAACCATGCTCCACCAGCGGTGGTGGTCTTGTCGGAGTCCGCCGAAGGAGTTGTCGGGCTGGTTCCCTCGTTGAACGATTTCGATTTCTCGACAACGCTGCGAACCTTGCCCCACCTCCCCTTCGCCTGAGCGCTCTTCGCCGTCGGCTCGGTCATCCCGTTGCTCGCCAGAAGAGGCGTTTGCTCGGACAGCGTTGAACCTGCCCTGCGAATGATCTTGGAATTCCTCTGCGGCTCTTGCGTGACCACGTGGCGCGACGCTGAATCCGGGGCCCGCTGCACTCGAGTGTTGGATCCGACGGCGGATTCCCGGGGCCCCACGGACGAAAGCGCTGCAGCCACAGCACTGGCGAGATCATTGGCCGGAGCATCGGGGGAGCGTCGCACTGAGCGTGGTTTTACAAGCTCGCTGTGGGAAGCGCCCAGTTTCTCGGTGCGCCGGAGCCGTTCGTGTCCCATTCCATCCTTTCGCCGTGTTGTAAAACGTTACACCACGAGTCCCCTCCCCTCCCCTCCCCTCCTGCTCCGTCCGCCCGGCAGGCCCCTGGTTCTGCGTTGAGAGGAACGCTGCTGTTCAGATCCGGCGTGCAAGGCCGTCGCACAGGCTCGGTATCAACGTCGGAAGCGGAGGAGGATGGCAGATTCGAGGAAACCGAACGATTCATGCAGACCTGGTCAGAGCACATCTTGCCCGTTCAACCACGCTCGGTGACCGCCATCTCGAACGAACAACGCAGCACGCCATGGATTCGAGGGTGACCCCATGTCGCGCCATGTTCGATCTCGACCTCGAAGCGACCACGAAAGTCGACGACTCCGACTGGCGATTCCACTGGACAACCCGCACGCACCACTGTTCCTCGCTGGCGACCGTGCTGGTGAAGCGACCGTCGGCACGATCGTCGATTCACACGAGTGGCTGCAGAAGCCAGGCACCGTCGGCGAGCCGACCATGGTGGCCGAGCTGATGATCATCAGCAACGGCGGCGAGCAACTCGGCCCGAACGAGGTCGGCCAGATCTACGTCAAGAGACTGATGAGTGACATCCCAGCGATCAGTGCGCCGTGCGTTCCGCTTTCCGGAACGGTACGCGCTCTGATCGCTCGACTCGGCGAGATTGGTGTGCCCCGGGTCGGACTCGAACCGACACTTGACGGTGTTTGAGACCGTTGCCTCTGCCAATTGGGCTACCGGGGCCCTGTGCGACGGCGAGACTAGCGGGCTTACCCGCCGGTAGCTCCAAAGCCCGCCGTGAGCGGTCTAGCCTGCCCCCAATGCTCGCTTTCACCTTCCCGGGTCAGGGGTCGCAACGACCCGGCATGGGGCTTCCCTGGCGCGATCACGAGAGTTGGGAACTGGTCGACGAGGCCAGCACCATCGCCTGCCGCGACGTCGGCGCCTTGCTCTGTGATGCCGACGTCGACGAACTCAGAGACACCCGCAACGCGCAGCTCACCACATTCGTGTCGAGCCTGATGGTGCTCGACGCTGTCGAGCGTCTCGGCATCGCCCCCAACTACTGCGCCGGACACAGCCTCGGCGAGTACACCGCACTCACCGCCACCGGAGCGCTCGGCTTCGACGACGGCATCCGACTCGTGTGCGAACGCAGCGCAGCGATGCACGATGCCGGGCTCGCGCAGCCCGGCACGATGGCCGCCGTTCTCGGCCTCGACGACGACCAAGTCGACGTCGCGTGTCGACGCGCCGACGCCGACGTCTGGGTCGCCAACTACAATGCACCTGGCCAGGTGGTCATCGCTGGTTCGCCCGACGGCGTGGCAGCAGCAACGGCCCACGCGAAAGAGCTCGGTGCGAAGAAGGTCATGCCGTTGCAGGTAGCAGGTGCGTTCCACACCCCGTTCATGACCGCAGCCCGCGATCGTCTGCGCGCCGCGCTCGCCGAGGCCGATCCGCGCGACAGCGATGTACCGATCGTGTCCAACGTCGACGCGCTCGCCCACGATCAAGCCGCCGACTGGGCAAGCCTGCTGTCGGCTCAGTTGTGCAGCCCCGTTCGATGGAAGCACTGCCTGCTCACCCTCGCCGAAGCGGGCGTCACCGACTTCGCCGAACTGGGGCCTGGCGCGGTGCTGACCGGTATGGCCAAGCGCACCGTGTCGGGGAGCCGCACGATTTCGGTTGCGACACCCGAAGACCTCGACAAACTCCTCGAATGGGTCGGAGCCGGAACGTCGTCAGGTCCCGGCCAGCAGCAAGGCGAGCACTTGTTCGCGGTCGAACGCCTGGTGGTGAGCCCGGCAGCCGGCATCTTCACACCCGTTGCCGACGTGCGCGACGGTTCGACGATCACCGTCGGCACCGTCGTCGGGCATGTCGGCGATGTCGAGGTGCGTTCGCCGTTCGCCGGAGTGTTGCAGAGCTTCATCGCTCTCGACACCGAACGTGTCACGAACCGCCAGCCGATCGCCTGGCTGCGTACCGAACCATGATGCTCGGAAACACGACAGGTCTGGGCTGACGATGCCGAAAGTTCCCGCCGGGGTGCGAGGCGCCGCCATCACAGGATGGGGTACCGCACTTCCGGACAAGGTGGTCACCAATCACGACCTCGCTCGCACCATCGACACCGATCACGACTGGATCGTCGAACGCACGGGCATCAGCGAACGTCGAGTCGGTGGCACCACGACAGCGCTGTCGGTCGAAGCAGGCCGCCAGGCCATCGAACGCGCCGGGCTCGTTCCCAGCGACATCGACGCCCTCGTGCTGGCCACCACCACACCCGACCGCGCGGTTCCTGGCAACTCTGCCGCCGTGCAGCACCAGCTCGGACTGTCGTGCGGGGCCTACGACCTCAATGCTGCCTGCTCAGGATGGGTGTACGGGTTGGTCAACGCCCACGGACTGATCGCTCTCGGCGCCGAGAAGGTGCTGGTGATCGGCACCGACACGTTGGCACGCATCACCGACTGGAACGACCGCAACACCGCCATCTTGTTCGCCGACGGCTCGGGCGCGGCCGTGCTCGAGGCCGTCGAAGGTGCCGGCCAACTGCTCGGCTGGCACCTGTCGGCCGACGGCAGCGCCGAAGGGGCGTTGTACGCCGAGCACGGCGGCAAGCTCCAGATGGAGGGCCGCGAAGTGTTCCGACGCGCCGTACGGATCATGGCCGAGTCGGCAACGGCGTCGATGGAGGCCGCTGGCGTCACCGCCGACGAGCTCACCCTGGTCGTACCGCACCAGGCCAACATCCGGATCATCTCCGCATCGTTGGAACGCCTCGGTATCGGTCTCGACCGCGCCTCGATCGTGCTCGACCACACCGGCAACACCTCGGCCGCGTCGATCCCCCTCGCCCTCGCGGACGCGTTGGATCGAGGGCGTGTGTGCCAAGGTGATCTGGTGTTGTTCGTCGGGTTCGGTGCAGGAATGACCGCCGCCAGTGCAGTGGTGCGTTGGAGCGCCCCCGTGCCCGTGTCTGCAGGAGCCGTCACGTGAGTCGGATCGTGTTGATCACCGGCGGAGCCCGCGGGATCGGTTTGGCGTGCGCCGAGCGTTTCGCTGCACAGGGCGATCGCGTCGCAGTCACCTACCACTCGTCGCCACCACCCGACGGCTTCTTCGGTGTGCGGTGCGACGTCACCTCGAACGACGACGTCGACGCTGCCTTCACCGCCGTCGAGGAGCATTTCGGTGGCCCGGTCGAGGTGCTGGTGTCGAACGCGGGCATCACGCGCGACGGACTGCTGCTGCGGATGTCCGAGGAAGACTTCACTTCGGTCGTCGACGCCAATCTCACCGCGGCATACCGGGTCGTCAAGCGCGCCAGTAAGGGCATGTTGAAGGCGCGTAGCGGCCGCATCGTGCTCGTGTCATCGGTGGTCGGGTTACTCGGTTCGGCCGGGCAGGCGAACTACGCCGCATCGAAAGCGGGGCTGGTCGGTTTCGCCCGATCGGTCGCCCGCGAATTGGGTTCGCGGTCCATCACCGTCAACGTCGTCGCCCCTGGCCCGGTCGCCACCGACATGACCGCTGCATTGAGCCACGATCGCCTCGCCGCACTCACCGCCATGGTGCCGCTACAGCGCGTCGCCGACCCCGCCGAGATCGCCGGCGTGGTCGCTTTCCTCGCCTCCGACGACGCCGCCTACATCACCGGCGCCGTCATCCCCGTCGACGGCGGTCTCGGTATGGGACACTGACGTCCGTTTCACATCATCGGCTCACCGGTGCCACACTCGACGGCCGATCGTCACCGCAATCTCTCACTTCGCAACACCTCACACTGCCAGAGCTACAAGGAGAACACCGTGGACCCAGAACTGTTTGCCCGCTTCCGTAAGTGCGCCGTCGAGGTGCTGTCCGTCGAGGAGAGCGCCGTCGTGCCCGAGGCCAACTTCGGTGACGACCTCGACGCCGACAGCCTCGACCTCGTCGAACTGGTGATGGCCCTCGAAGAAGAATTCGACGTCGCCGTTCCCGAAGAAGAGCTCGAAGGTGTCGAGACGGTCAAGCAGGCCTACGACATCGTCGTCGCGAAGCTGTGACCCGCGGCGGCCGTCGGGTCGCTGTCACCGGCCTCGGGGTCGTCGCACCCGCCGGCATCGGCGTCGTCGACTTCTGGTCCGGTCTGCTCGGCCCGGGAACCACCGGGGGCGTCTCGTCCGAGATCGACGACTGGGACCCAAGCCCCTACTTCGATTCACCCAAGCACGCACGGCGCGCCGACCGTGTCGAACAGTTCGCGCTCGCCGCTGCCGGCGAGGCGTTCGACATGGCGGGCGGCACCGATGCGATCGGCGTCGATCCGGCGCGTTTCGGCACGATCTTCGCCACCGGCGTCGGTGGACTGCACTCCTTGGAAGAGCAGATCCTGCTGCGTGCCGAGAAGGGCGACCGGCGGGTGTCGCCGTTCCTGGTGCCGATGATGATGGTGAATGCGTCGGGTGCGGCCATCTCGATGCGCTACGGCCTACGGGGTCCGCTCGAAACGATCTGCACGGCCTGCGCCGCCAGCACCCACGCAATCGGATACGCCGCCCGCCTCATCGAGTGGGGCATCGTCGACGCGGTCGCCACCGGCGGCACCGAAGCTGCAGGCACGACCACTGCGCTCGCCGGGTTCGGCAACATGACCGCGCTGTCGAATTCAGGTGTGAGCCGGCCGTTCGACACCGACCGCGACGGATTCGTCATGGGTGAGGGCGCCGCCGTGCTCGTGCTCGAAGAGTGGAACCACGCTGAATCTCGTGGCGCGACCATTCTCGGCGAGATCGTGGGAATGGCGAGCAACGCCGACGCCCACCACATCACCGCACCGCCACCGGGCGGGGTGGGGGCGATCGCGTGCATGCGTACCGCTCTCGACCATGCGGGCCTCGACGCATCGGCGATCGAACAGGTGAACGCCCACGGCACCTCGACGCCGTTGAACGACGCAGCAGAAGCCGCGGCGATCACCGAGGTGTTCGGCGCCCACGCCGTCCCGGTGGTGTCCACCAAGGGCGTCACCGGCCACGCATTGGGAGCAGCAGGGGCACTGGAAGCTGCAGCCTCGCTGCTGTCGATTGGCCACGAGCTGATCCCGCCGACGGCGAACACCACCACCGTCGATCCCGAGATGACGATCGACCTGGTCATCGGCGGAGCTCGCCCATGGAAGCCAGGCCCCGTCATGTCGAACAACTTCGGCTTCGGCGGCCACAACGGCAGCATCATCATCGCTCCCCCGACCTGAGGGAATCTCGATTGGGAATCTCGATTGGGGTCTGACCCCAATCGAGATTCTCAGGCGTCGGCGAGGACGAAGAGGAGGTCGCACTGGCAGGCGACCTCTCCGCGCACCAGTGCTCTGCCGGTGCCCTTACCGGCGCGGGCCGACATCCGCCCGAGCTCGACCTCGATCGTCAACTCGTCGCCCGGCACCACTTGGCGGCGGAATCTGGCGCTGTCGAGCCCGCCGAACAGGGGCAGCTTGCCGGCGAACTTCGGATCGGCGAGCACCGCAGCCGCACCCACTTGGGCTATCGCCTCGCACATCAGCACGCCCGGGAGCGTGGGCCGGCCCGGGAAATGGCCGGCGAAGAAATACTCGTCGCCCGTCAACCGCCAGATGCCGGCCGCCGACACACCCGGCACGATCGAGGTGAGTTCGTCGACGAACAGGAATGGCGGCCGGTGCGGCAGCAGTTCGTCGGGACGTGGCAGGGCGGCGGGGTCGGAGGGTGACATCAGTGATTCCAGTCGGGTCGACGGCGGGCGTGGGCGTGGTAGTGATCGGGAATCGACCGCAGCGTGTCGTCGATCCAGAACGGACCGGCATCGCGAGACTCCATCACGGCGGTGAGGCGGTCGTGAAGTGCTTGCCGGATCTCTGGTGGAGGGATCGGGTCGTGGGAGCGCCACACCACCATCGGGACGAAACACGAATCGCACTCGGCGATCCAGCACAGTTCGTCGCTGTGGAACCACTCGGTGAACGGCGTCGCCTCACACAGTTCGCAGCCTGCAGCACCATCCACCCTTCGCACCGTACGCGAACGAGGGACCGGCCCAGTGGACCGGTCCCTCATCCGAAGGGGAGATTCATGACCGAGTTGCCTCGATCAGTTGTTCGACGACTGATCAGGCGGGGCAGGTCTCGAGGAACGCTGCGACGTCGATTGACGGCGGCACGAGCACACCGTCGATGGCGTGGATGACGCCGTTGCTGGCCGGGACGTCAGCGATGACCACGGTCGGGCCGTCGTTGAGGACCACGCCGTCGGTGAGGTCGACAGTGATCTCTTCGCCCTGCAGGGTCGGCACCGGGCCGTCAGTGAGATCAGTCGACATGACTGCGCCTTCGACGACGTGGTAGGTGAGGATCGCGCTCAGCGCATCGACGTTCTCCTCGAGGAGGAGGCAATCGACGAGGCCCTCCGGCAACGCAGCAAATGCGTCGTCGGTGGGTGCGAACACCGTGAGCGGGCCGTCGGCCGACAGCGCGTCGACGAGACCGGCAGCGGTGACCGCAGCGACCAGGGTGTTGAACGAACCGTTGGCGACGGCTACGTCGACGATGGTGCCGACTTCGGCCATGTCGTCTTCGGCCATGTCGTCTTCGGCCATGTCGTCTTCGGCCATGTCACCTTCGGTGGTCTCGGTCATCGGGGCGTCCGTGGTCACGGCATCGCTGGTGGTGTCGTTCGAGTCGCTGCCGCAGGCAGAGAGCACGACGAGGCCGGTGATCGCCGCGACAGCAGCGATGCGGGTGGAGGACTTGCGCATGTGAAGATTCCTTTGTTGAATTGGAGTGGGGATTGTTCTGTTCACGCCGCAACGAAGCGGAGTACCAGATCTACGGTGCCCAGCCGATTCCGGATGAAACTCGATGAGGAAACATTCCCATTGCTCAGTCGGTGCCGGGACGACGCGTCGACCTGCGGTCGGAGTCGCCTGCGTAACCGGGCGGGTACGTGGCGGCGAGTTCTTCGGCGGTCAGGGTGCGTTTGCGGTACGCATCGCCAGGCAGCAGATCGACGATCGCAGCCATGATCCGCTTGGTGTCGGCTTCCAGCGAGCGACCGATGAGATGGACGGGTTCGCCCACACGGACCTGCACCGTGGGTGGATCCGTCAGGTTGAGCACGTTCGGGAAACGACTCGACCGGGGCCACACACGTTCGGTGCCCCACAAACCGACGGGGATCACCGGCGCTCCGGTCATCTGTGCCAACCGGGCGGCCCCCCAGCGCCCCTTCGGCTTCTGGAAGAACGCCGGCCCACGCGGGATCGTGCCTTCGGGCATCATCGTCACCATCTCGCCACCCTCCAGCGATGCCGCCGCAGCAGCGAGCGGTTCGTCCGACCCGGTCCCCCGGTCGACTCGGATCCCGCCCATGGCTGCCGCGATCGATCCGACGATCGGCGCGTCGAACACTTCCTTCTTGCCGAGGAAACGTGCCGGGCGACCCGACTTGGCAATCGCCAACGACATCGCGACCACGTCGAAATAGCTGCGATGGTTCCCCACGAGGATCGCGGCGCCGCTCGAAGGGATGTGTTCGACACCGGAGATGTCGAACCGTGCGTATGGATAGGCCGACCGACGGGCGAATCTCAGTGCCACCTGTTGCAGTTCGAGGCCGATCACCGGGATCTTCAGCACGCCGGGCGACACGTCGAGATTGAGGGTCGGCCAGCGCCGGGCAGCAGCGACCAGGACCATGCGGGGGTCCGGGTTGACCACGATCGGGTGGCCGACCGCGGCGAGCATCGGAGTGTCGTAGACGCTGTCGGAGTAGGCGTAGCTCTCGGCGAGATCGATGTGGTGGCGATCGGCCCACTCGGTGATGGCTGCGAGCTTGCCCGCCGACCATACGAAGGGCCCGTCGAGGGTGCCGTCGTACGTGCCGTCGGCAGCGATGCCGTAGCGCGTGGCCACCACGTCATCGAGACCGAGGCGGTCGGCGAACGGCTTCACGAGGTCGAACGGCGTGGTGGTGGCCAACACGATCGGTCGACCCGCCTCACGGTGCGCGGCGAACGCAGTCTCGGCGAAGGGCTGCACCATGGCACACAGGTCGTCGGCGACGCTCTCGGCCGCCTTGGCCACGTCCGCACGGGAGCGACCGGCCGCCAACGACACGGCCTGGCGGGCCAGCACCATCGAGGGCAGGGTTTCGCCGATCGCGTTGAAGAGCCCGAACAACAGCCGCTCGCCCGGCACCGGGTTCGGTCCGGTCAACCCCGCCATGCGCATGGCGCCGGCGAACACTTCACCTGACGCTCCGGACAACAGGGTCCGGTCGAGGTCGAAGAAGGCAGCGCCCGGGGAAGTCACGATCCGAGACTAGGCGACACCCTGTAGCATTTCGCTTCCGGCTCTCGGGCGGCGGAGCCCGAAAAATGGGAGAGACCCGGATGGGGATCCGGGTCTCTCAACCTGGAAAGTCCACCGGTGGGGGAACCGGTTACTGGACTTTCCTCCGAGTGGAACATGGGGGGTGTTCTCACTTCGACTTACTCATAAAGTATGCATGTGAACAAGCGATCTTGCAAGTAGAACAAAGAGATACTTGATATCGTTCTGGGAGATGGACGTCCGCCAACTCTCCACCCTCGTGGCGATTGCCGATCACGGCACGTTCTCGGCTGCGGCCCGAGCGCTGTACACCGTGCAATCGAACGTGTCGAGCCACATCGCACGGCTGGAGAAGGAACTCGGGGTCACACTCGTCGATCGGGCCCAGGGCGGCCTCACCGAAGACGGCGCCCGGGTCGTCGAACGGGCACGGCGGATCTTGAACGAACTCGACGACATCGCTGCCGACGTCTCGAGCCGACACTCCAAGGTGACCGGCCAGACCCGGATCGGCGTCATCGGCACCACGGCGCGCTGGTTGATGCCGCGGTTCCTCGGTGACCTCAGCGAGCGGTACCCGAACGTGCGGGCCATCGTGCAGGAGGGAGCCACCTCCTCGCTCGTACCCAACGTGCTCACCGGGCAACTCAACGCCGCCATCGTGCATCTCCCCGTCGACGATCCGGAGTTGGTCATCGAGCCCCTGTTCGCCGAAGACCTGCTGCTCCTCGCCGCCGACGGCCATCCCCTCGCCGACCGCGAGGTCATCCCGCTCGCCGACCTCGACGAGGTTCCACTTCTCCTGCCGCCCCCCGGTGCTGCACTGCGCCGTGTACTCGACCGGGCAGCCACCAACGCCGGCATCACCCTGCGCGCGCAGGCCGAAGTCGACGGCGTCCGCTTGCTCGCCTCGCTGGCCTTCGCCGGGTTCGGCGCGGCGATCGTGCCGGCGACCGCAGTCCCCGACTGGCTCGAGGGGTCGTTCCACCGCATCAGCGTGCCGGAGCTCCCACGCCGGGTCGTGGCATTCGCCCGCCGCCGCCGGCCGGCCGCCAGCGCTCCCACCATGGCGGTGCTCGAGATCCTCCGTTCGGTCACCAGCACCCACGGCGCAGAGCAGCACGGTATCCACCCCGACGCCGCGGCGATCCGAAGCAACAGATGACGATCGCCGCACCGCGGTACTGTCCGACGTGATGAACGGCGTCGCCTCGACCCACTTCCCGCTCACGAAGCTCACTCCGAGCGATGTTCGAGTCACGATTCGCGACCTCGATGGCCGCGACGTCGTGTGGGCCGAGTTCGACACCGACGACCGCCCGCACCCGCTCAGCAGCAGCAGCTCCGAGCAACTGGTGGCAGCGGCACATGCCGCTCTCGGTCGACACGTGCCGCTGGTGTTCGTGTTGTCGACGTCCGGAGCCGACATCAACGAAGGCGTGCCGGCGCTGCACGCATGGGGCCGTGTGGCCGCCGCGATGACCGCCTGCTCCGGCGTGGTTCCCACCGCCGTGATCGTCTCGGGTCCAGCGGTGTCGGGGCCGGCGTTGCTGCTCGGCATCGCCGATCTGACCGTGATGACCGAGAGCAGCTACGCGTTCGTGAACGGCCCCACCATGGTCGAGCAGTTCACGGGTGTCACGATCAGCGTCGACGAACTCGGTGGTGCCGCTCACCACGCGAGGTACACCGGTGTCGCCACGGCGGTCGTCGCCGATCGGGCCGCGGCAGTCGACATGGTGTCCGCTCTGCTCTCCTACCTGCCCGACCACGTCGACGCCGAGCCTCCCGTGGTGTTCACCGACGATCCGGTCGATCGCCGATGTCCCGAAGCCGGCAACGTGATCCCGCCGACATCCACCGGCAGCTACGACGTTCGCCGAGTGGCGGCGGCCATCGTCGACGAGGGTTCGATGCTGGAGCTGCGCGACCGCTGGGCCGCCAACGTCGTCACCGCGTTCGCCACGATCGACGGACGCCCCATCGGGATCGTCGCCAACCAGCCGATGGTCCTCGCCGGAACACTCGACATCCCGGCCTCACAGAAGGCTGCCCGATTCGTTGCGCTGTGCGATGCGTTCAACCTGCCGATCGTCACGCTCGTCGACACGCCCGGTTTCTACCCGGGCAAAGATCTCGAATGGCGGGGAATGATCCGTCACGGCGCCCAACTGGTGTACGCCTATGCCCGGGCGACGGTGCCGCGTGTCTGTGTGATCCTGCGCAAGAGCTACGGCGGCGCATACATCGTGATGGACTCCAAGACCATGGGCAACGACCTGTGCCTGGCGTGGCCGTGGGCCGAGCTGGCCGTGATGGGCGCCGGTCAGGCTGCAGCCATCCTGCAGCGTCGGGCCACGCCGGAGGAACGCGCCGAGTTCGAAGCCGACTACACCGAACGCCTGCTCAACCCGTATGTGGCCGCCGAGCGCGGGTTGGTCGATGCAGTCATCGACCCCGCAGACACCCGCATCGAGATCGCCGCGGCGCTCGACACGCTGCAAGACAAGCGCGAAGCGCTGGGCGGGCGCAAGCACGGCAACAGCCCGCTCTGAGCTCTGAGACCTGCCGCCGAAGGTCGCACCCCGAACCCGGTTGCATGCCGACCGACTATTCAGCACTATCGTCTCGGATCGGTCGGGGAGGAACCTCCGGCCACATTGCCCCCACAGTTCGCGCCACGAGAGGAAGCCACGTGCCCGACACCATCACCATCACCGACGACCGCACCGGAAAGACCGTCACCGTCCCGATCGAAGGTGGGGTGTTCTCGTCGTCGGCGTTGCGTGAGCTCGATCCGTCGCTGTACTGCTATGACCCTGCGTACCTGTCGACGGCGTCGTGCAAGTCGTCGATCACCTACCTCGATGGCGACGCTGGCATCCTGCGCTACGGCGGGTATCCGATCGAACAACTGGCCGAGCACTCGACCTACCTCGAAGTCGCCTACCTGCTCTTGAACGGCGAGCTGCCGACCAAGGACCAGGCCGACGCATGGGTTCACGACGTCACCCACCACACGTTCATCCACGAGAACATGCGCAAGCGGTTCGTCGACGGATTCCACTACGACGCCCATCCCATGGGCATGTTCACCTCCGCCGTCGCCGCGCTCGGCACGTTCTACGAAGGCGCCAAGGACATCGACGATCCGGCACAACGCGACCGCCAGATCCTGCGCCTCATCGCGAAGGCGCCGACGATCGCGGCGATGTGTTACCGCTTCTCGGTCGGGCTGCCGTTCAATGCTCCGAGCAACGACCTGTCGTACCCGGCGAACTTCTTGAACATGATGTGGAAGATCGGCGACTACGAGGTCGACCCGGTGCTCGAACGGGCCATGGAGGTGCTGTTCATCCTCCACGCCGACCACGAACAGAACTGTGGCACCACCGCAATGCGCGTGATCGCCTCGAGCCACGCCGATCCGTACTCGTCGGCTGCCGGCGCCTCCGCGGCGCTGTACGGACCACTCCACGGTGGGGCCAACGAAGCCGTGGTGCGCATGCTCACCGAAATCGGCTCGATCGAGAACGTCGCGGCGTTCGTCGAGTCGGTCAAGGCCGGCAATGGCCGGCTGATGGGCTTCGGGCACCGCGTGTACAAGAATTATGACCCGCGCGCCACCATCATCAAGAACACCGCCTACGACGTGTTCGAGGTGACCGGCAAGAACCCCTTGCTCGACATCGCACTCGCGTTGGAAGAAACGGCGCTGTCCGATCCGTACTTCATCGACCGCAAGCTGTACCCGAACGTCGACTTCTACTCGGGCCTCATCTACCAGGCCATGGGGTTCCCGCCGGAGATGTTCACCGTGCTGTTCGCCATCCCGCGTATGTCCGGCTGGTTGGCGCACTGGCAGGAACTGCTCAACGATCCGGCCCAGAAGATCTCACGTCCACGCCAGTGGTACGCAGGCCCCGACGAACGCGACTACGTTCCGGTCGCCAACCGCTGATCACCGCTCGATTACGAACTATCTCGATTGGGGTCTGACCCCAATCGAGATTCCCAATCGAGATTCCCAATCGAGATTCCCAATCGAGATTCCCAATCGAGATTCCCAATCGAGATTCCCAATCGAGATTCGCGGTCAGATGGCGTCGATGGCGGCGTTGAAGGTCTGGCTCGGGCGCATCACTGCTTCCGCCTTGGCGGGGTCCGGCGAGTAGTAGCCGCCGATGTCGGCCGGCTTGCCATGCACGGCGAGGAGTTCGGCCACGATGGCGTCTTCGTTCGCCGACAGCTCGGCCGCGATCGGAGCGAACCGTGCCGCCAGTTCGGCGTCGTTCGTCTGCGCCGCCAGGGCCTGCGCCCAGTAGAGCGCAAGGTAGAAGTGGCTGCCGCGATTGTCGATCTGGCCGAGGCGGCGTGCCGGTGACTTGTCGTTCTCGAGGAGTTCTCCGGTTGCCGTGTCGAGCGTTTCTCCCAGGATCCGTGCCCGAGCATTGCCGGTGACGTCGGCCAGGTGCTCGAACGAGACGGCGAGCGCCAGGAACTCACCGAGCGAATCCCACCGCAGGTAGTTCTCCTTGATCAGTTGCTGGACGTGCTTGGGTGCCGAGCCGCCGGCGCCGGTTTCGAACAAGCCGCCGCCGTTGAGCAGCGGCACGACCGACAGCATCTTGGCGCTGGTGCCGAGTTCGAGGATCGGAAACAGATCGGTGAGGTAGTCGCGCAGCACGTTGCCGGTGACCGAGATGGTGTCGAGACCCTTGCGGGCCCGGTCGATCGTGAACTGCGTTGCATCGGCCGGCTTCATGATCTCGATCTGGAGGTCGGTGGTGTCGTGGTCGCCGAGGTACTGGCGGACCTTCGTGATGAGCTGAGCGTCGTGGGCTCGATGCTCGTCGAGCCAGAACACCGCGGGGGTGTCGCTCGCACGGGCCCGTTCGACAGCGAGACGCACCCAGTCGCGAATCGGCTCGTCCTTCACCTCGCACCGGCGGAAGATGTCACCGATGTGCACCACCTGTTGCGTCATCGTCTCGCCCGTGCGCACGTCGACCACCCGGATCACGCCATTCGCCTCCACCTCGAACGTGGTGGCGTGGCTGCCGTACTCCTCGGCCTTCTGCGCCATCAGCCCGACGTTCGGCACCGTTCCCATCGTGGCCGGATCGAACGCACCATTGGCGATGCAGTCGTCGATCATGGTCTGGTACACGCCGGCGTAGCTGCTGTCGGGGATGACCGCCTTGGTGTCCTGCTGCTCGCCATCGGCGTTCCACATCTGGCCCGAGGTGCGGATCATGGCGGGCATCGACGCATCGACGATGACATCGCTGGGCACGTGGAGATTGGTGATGCCGAGGTCGGAGTCGACCATCGCGAGCGCCGGCCCCTTCTCGTACGCCGCAGCGATGTCGGCGTCGATCGCAACACGCTGATCGTCGGGCATCTCGGCCACGGCGGCGAGCACGCTGGCCCACCCGTTGCGAGGGTCGCCACCGGCGGCAGCGATTGCATCACCGTGCTCGGCGAACACGTCGGCGAAGAACACCTCGACGGCGTGGCCGAAGATGATCGGATCGGACACCTTCATCATCGTGGCCTTGAGGTGCAAAGAGAAGAGCACGCCCTGCTCCTTGGCATCGCGAAGCTGCAGGGCGATGAATGTCCGCAGCGCCACGACGTCCATCACCGCGTTGTCGATGACCTCGCCGGCCAGCACGGGCAGCGACTCCTTCAACACCGTGATCGAACCGTCGGTGTCGACGTGCTCGATGCGCACCGCGCCGTCCGCCATTGCGGTGCGCGACTGCTCGTTCGAGAAGAAATCGTGACCCCACATCGTGGACACGTGCGTCTTGGATTCGGCCGACCACGCACCCATCGAGTGCGGGTGCGATTTGGCGTAGTCCTTGACAGATTTGGGCGCGCGGCGATCGGAGTTGCCTTGGCGTAACACCGGGTTGACCGCAGAGCCCAGTACGGCGCCGTAACGCGCCTTGACCTCGACCTCGTCAGGGCTGGAGGGTTCGTCGGGGTAGTCGGGCAGCTCGTAGCCCTTGGTCCGGAGTTCGGCGATCGCGGCCTTCATCTGTGGGACCGAAGCGGAGACATTCGGCAGCTTGATGATGTTGGCGCCCGGGGTGAGCGCGAGGGCACCCAACTCCGCGAGCGCATCGCTCACCTGCTGTTCGGGCGTGAGACGATCGGGGAACGCCGTGAGGATGCGAGCAGCGAGCGAGATGTCACGAGTTTCCAACTCCACGCCTGCTGCGCCGGCGAACGCCTCGATGATCGGCAACAGCGAGTAGGTGGCCAGCGCCGGAGCCTCGTCGGTGAACGTGTAGATGATCTTGGATTCGGTCAGTTCGGCCATGGTGTCCTACTCGCTCGATTCGACTTGTCTTCAACTTGTATACAGGGTAGCAACGCTCTCAGGGTGCTCCACACAGAGCGCGACCACGCCAGGCCCTAGCCTCCACGGCGATGGACTTCGATTGGACCCCCGAGCAGATCGCACTTCGAGAGCACGCCCGCAAGGTCGCCACCGCAGCGGTCGAGCGCTATGGACGCCACAACGACTCGTGGATCAACGGGTTCTCGAAGGACTTCGCCACCGAGATGGCGGCACACGGCTGGATCGGCATGACCTGGCCGACCGAGTTCGGCGGCGGTGGCCAACCGGCGATCAATCGCCTGATCGTGGGCGAGGAACTGATCGCCGCCGGCGCCCCCATCGCGGCGATCTGGTTCGCCGATCGCCAGATGGGCCCGACCCTGATCCACTACGGCACCGCCGACCAGCAGGCCGAGTTCCTCCCCGGCATCCTGTCGGGTGAGACCACCTGGTGCATCGGCATGTCCGAGCCCGACTCGGGGTCCGACCTCGCATCGCTCACCACCAGTGCGATTCGCGACGGCGACGACTTCGTGGTCAACGGCCAGAAGATCTGGACCAGCTTCGGGGAACTCGCCGACTACTGCTACCTGATCTGTCGCACCGACGCCGATGGTCCGCCGCACCGCGGCATCAGCGAAGTCATCGTGCCAATGGACACGCCCGGCATCGAGGTGCGTCCGATCACCGACATGACCACGAACCGCCACTTCTGCGAGGTGTGGTTCACCGACGTGCGTGTGCCGGTCGTCAACCTGGTGGGCGTCGAGGGCAACGCGTTCAAGCAGACCATGGGGCAACTCGAACACGAGCGCGGCGGCATCGACCGACTCGTGTCGAATCAAGCGCTGTACGAACTCGCTCTCGAACGCGCTGACCGCAGCGACCCACTGGTGCGCCAGGAGATCGCCGGCATCGAGACCGGCTACCGCATCGGTCGGATCCTGGTGACGCGCGAGGTCCTACGCCAGGCACCGGAAGGTTTCTCGGCAGCGACGAAGTGCTTCTGCACCGAGCACGAGATACGCGTCGCCGAGTTCGTCGCGGCCACGTTCGGTGCCGACGCGATGCTGTGGGACCAGGTCACGCAGGGCCTGGTCTACGCGCCGGGCTACACCATCATGGGCGGTACCTCGAACATCATGCGCAACATCCTGGGTGAACGCGTCCTCGGACTCCCCCGCGAACCTCGCTGACCTGCAACTCGAGGTGTCCGACACCATGATCCGACACCATGATCCACACGGGGAGACGCACGGTGCAACACCACGCGTCCCGGTTGTACGCTCCCGACATGGAGTTCGACGGAGAGCGTTCTGCCACCACGCTGAGTGCTGATCTCGTCTG
>Ga0209491_10001378_pt1 | contig 47782 bp, 44 predicted proteins | sample BON02_FD_187213 | JGI IMG/M metagenome (GOLD analysis project Ga0209491, IMG submission 187213) | Freshwater microbial communities from Lake Bonney liftoff mats and glacier meltwater in Antarctica - BON-02 (SPAdes) (version 2) | ecosystem: Environmental > Aquatic > Freshwater > Ice > Glacier...
TTCCGAACAGGGAAGTTAAGCCCATCTGCGCCGATGGTACTGCTATATCAAGTGGGAGAGTAGGTCGCTGCCTTTTTTAAAATAAAGTCCTTCATAGAAATATGAAGGACTTTTTTTGTTTAGAAACTTTTGAAATTTTTTCTTGACGAAAAAATTAATTTTAATCAGGATTTTAGTTCCGTAAAAATCCTATAAATAATTAAAAGTGTAAAATTAATTGGGTTAAGTATTTATGAATAAATTGCCAGAATTATATATACGCTACTTAGGGCTAACCTTGTTTATTGTATTGTACTATTTGTGGGAAAGGGATCTCAATACCCTCGGTATCAAATGCTAATTTAGTTTCTTCTATAACTTGAAAATGAGCATCCCAAAAATCCTCGTTTTTAGCCCAAAACCGTAAGGTTAAATTAACAGCACTATCGGCTAAGGCATCAACATAAACAGCAGGTGCTGGATCTTTAATGATTTTCTCGTTGGTTGCGCATATTTTGATAAGAATTTCTTTTGCTTTTCTTAAGTCAGAGTCATAACTAATCCCAATAGTAAGTTTATCTCTACGGGTTTCTCGCGCGTTATAATTGATAATATTGTTATTTGATAACTGCCCGTTAGGTACAATAGCTATCTGATTGCCAAAAGTTGATAATTTGGTAGTAAATATCGATATTTCTTGGACAGTTCCATCAACCCCTTGGGCTGAAATAAAATCGCCTACTTTAAATGGTTTAAAAAGCAAAATTAAGATCCCACCTGCAAAGTTAGTTAATGAGCCTTGTAAGGCCAAGCCAATAGCTAAACCTGCTGCACCGATGATGGCGACAAGCGACGACGACTGCACACCTAGCTGGGTAATCACTAGAACAAAAAGTACTATTTTAAGAATTATATTAATTAAACTTTGCAAAAATGTTTCTAACGAAGGGTCATATTCATGTTTTGAAAAGAATTTTTGTACCATGCGATTCATAAACGATACCAACCACAACCCAACAAATAATAATATAATGGCTAAAATTAGATTAGGGAGGGCAAGCCAAATCCATTTTATAGCATTGTCTATATGCTCCTGATAATTTGTAAGGTCGTTCATTTTTAATTGATTTTTTGAAGTATTACTATTTTTTTACAAAGTAAATCAATCCTCTAGTCCTTCGCAACCGCAATTGTGAATAGGGTCAAAACTTATACTTTTAGGACTATTTTAAGTCTAAAAAAAGACCTTCAAAATAATCTTTAAATAAAAAAAGCGCTATGATAGCGCTTTTTTTAATGTTTAAAAATGTTTTATAGATTTTTGAAATACAATATTCTTAGAAAATTAACCATTTAATGCAACCACATGCTGCACTTGATCTCCCATCATGTTTTTAAGCATGTTCTCAATACCATTTTTTAAGGTGTAGGTAGAGGAGGGGCAACCGCTGCAAGCACCTTGTAAAATTACATTTACGGTTTTACTCTCGTTGTCGTACGATTTAAAAAGGATATTACCTCCATCACTAGCAACTGCCGGCTTTATGTGTTCTTCTAAAATATCAATTATTTTTTTGGAGGTATCATCTAAATTAGCATCTTGAAGCTGAGTTTTTGGAGCTTCTGCTTTTTTCTTCACTACACTTTCTGCGCTCACCACTTCTTGTCCATCAGCGATAAAATTGCGAATCATTTCTCTTATATCATAGGTGATTTCATTCCAATCTGCAACATCATATTTAGATACTGAAACATAATTTTCATCAAAGAAAACCTCTTTTACATAAGGTAGATGAAATAATTTCTTAGCCAAAGCTGAGTCTTTTGCTTCATCAATATTTTTAAATTCAAAAGCAGTAGGTACAATAGTTTTGTTAGCAACAAATTTCATTACCGCAGGGTTGGGTGTACTTTCTGCATAAACCGTGGCAGGTACTTTCTTTGGATCTTTATTTTCGTAAACAATAGGTTCGCCACTATTTAAGTATTCTACTAATTGCAGCGCAACTTCATCTTTTACATCATCCCATTCTACAATGCTGAAACGTTCTAAGGCAATAAAGTTTGAAGCGATATAAATCGTTTTCACAAAAGGCAAGTAGAATAACTGTTGTGCTAAGGGAGAGTTTTTAGCTTCATCAATATTTTTATATTCGTAATTAGTGCTATTTGTTATAAAGTGATTGGTATCAAATTTAAGTATAGCTGGGTTATTGGTTTCGACTATCGTAATAGAAAATTCTTTCATCTCTTTCAATTTTTACAAAAGTACGAAAATGAAGCGTCGTATTTTTTTCCAACTAGTAAAAATTATATTTTTACTTTATAAGGAAATGAAATCTCATTATAGAAAATCAATTTTGATGGTTAGGTTTCAAACAAGGGTTCCGTAGCGTTTACTTATTAGAACAATATCTTTTTATAATATTGTTGTATTTAGTTCGTTATATTTTATATTTGAAGCTCTAGAAAACCAGCACCCAAAACACATGATTTTAAAAAAACGCTATTCACTTTTCATTGTTTTTTCTTTTACTCTTGTTTCTTGGGCACAAGAAGGTATCCCCGTGTATTTTGATTACTTGTCTGATAACTACTATTTAGTACACCCTTCCATGGCAGGGATTGGTCAAGGAGGAAAAGTGAGGCTAACGGCCAGAAAACAATGGTTTGATGTGGACGATGCTCCTAATTTACAAACGCTGAATGCACATTATAGAGTAGGTAATAAAAGCGGAATAGGAGCCATATTATTTAATGATGCCAATGGGTATCATTCGCAATCTGGTATTAAATTAACCTACGCGTATCATTTACAACTTGGTGGAGAGATTAGAAGTTTAAATCAACTTTCTTTTGGATTAAGTACTACGGTTTTACAAAGTAGCTTAGATGAAAGCGGATTTAAGTCTATTATACCAGACCCTGCCTTGATTGGCTCAAATATCAGTGATGCATATTTTAATATAGATTTAGGAATGTCCTACAACTTTTTAGAATTTTATGGGCATGCAACTATTTTAAATGTACTTAGTAGTAAAAGAAATATTTATTATAAGGATAGAACTGATAATCCGAATATTGGAATATTTGATAATTTAAGAAGATATTTGTTTTCAGTGGGTTATATTTTTGATAGAGGTGAATGGCAATTTGAGCCTTCGACTTTATTTCAAATGACCGATTTCACTCAAGAAAGAACAATAGACCTCAATGCAAAAGTGTACCGAGATATGGATTTTGGCACGGTTTGGGGAGGCGTATCCTATAGAAGAAGTTTTAATGGTGTTCAGTTTGTGACAGAAAGTGCTTTTGGAGAACGACGCTTACAATTGATCACTCCAATTGTTGGTCTCAATTATAATAATTTCATGGTATCCTATAACTATTCGTACCAAATGGGCGATATACGTTTTGATAATGGTGGATTTCATCAAATTACCTTGGGCTTCGATTTTTTGCAATCTGAAAAACGTTACGATTGTAAGTGCCCTGCGGCTAATTATTAAGATGCCCAGACTCTAAAGCAATATCAAAAGTCGAAAATAGTAAAAATCATAAAGTTTTAGGTGACTAAATGCGAAATGGGAAGTACTGAATATGAAAAAAGTACATATTTCGTATTTTTTTTACGATTTATTTGTTGAAAGTAAAAATTATTTCCCTACTCCACCATTTTAAATGAACTTATACTTAAATATCAACAAAACTGTTGAAACTTTGGATAAAATAGTAATTTCGTTTATTATTCTAAGAATTTTACATGCTTTTAATCTAAAATTTATAATTTTAGGATGATATAAATAAGTAATTTAAGTACTCTTGGCGCAGACAGAAAAAAAGAAGGTAACCCCTTTAATGAATCAATATAATACCATCAAGAAAAAATATCCTGATGCGTTATTACTATTTCGCGTAGGGGATTTTTATGAAACTTTTGGAGAAGATGCGGTGAGAGCTTCGGGGATATTAGGTATTACCTTAACGCATCGGAACAATGGCGGCGACCGCACTGAACTTGCTGGTTTTCCGCATCATTCTATCAATACCTATTTGCCAAAATTGGTGAAGGCTGGTTTGCGGGTTGCTATTTGTGACCAATTAGAAGATCCTAAACAAACAAAAACCATTGTAAAACGTGGTGTTACAGAATTAGTTACTCCTGGCGTTGCTTTTAATGATGATATTTTACATGCTAAAACTAATAATTTTCTTTGTGCCGTACATTTTGGTAGAACATTCATTGGCGTAGCATTTTTAGATATTTCTACTGGAGAATTTTTAACATCTGAGGGTACGGAAGATCAGATTGATAAATTACTCCAAAATTTTGCGCCTAACGAAGTCCTTGTATCAAAAGCCCATAAAAAGGAGTTTTTAGAGCTATTTGGAAAGCAATTCCATACTTTTTTTATGGAAGATTGGGTATATCAAGAAGATTATGCTTTAGAAACCTTGACCCATCATTTTAAAACAAAAAGCTTAAAAGGTTTTGGCGTTGACCACCTAAAATATGGTATTATAGCCGCAGGCGTTGCACTTCATTATCTTTCTGAAACACAGCATAGGCAATTACAACACATTAGCAAATTAGAACGTGTAGCCGAAGAAGAACATATTTGGATGGACCGATTTACCATTCGGAATTTAGAATTATACCATGCCAATAACCCTAATGCCATTACGCTTTTAGATATCATTGATAAAACTATTTCACCCATGGGCGGAAGAATGCTCAAAAGATGGCTGGCTTTACCACTAAAAAACATCGAAAAAATTAGAAGAAGACATCAGGTAGTATCTTATCTAAAAACGAATGAGACTACCTTACAAAAGTTACAACATCACATAAAGCAAATTGGAGATTTAGAACGTTTGATTTCTAAAGTGGCGACAGGAAAAATAAACCCGAGAGAGGTTATTCAACTCAAAAATTCTTTAGAAGCCATTGTTCCCATAAAACAATTAACTATCAATAGTGATAACGTTTCTGTAAAATTTATTGGTGATCAGTTACATGCTTGTGATATGCTGCGTTCAAAAATTAAAGAAATGATTTTTGAAGAAGCCCCAGTAAACTTAACAAAAGGCATTACCATAGCTAAAGGTTATTCCGAAGAACTAGATGAATTGCGAGGTTTGGCCTTTTCAGGAAAAGATTATCTGAATAAAATGCTGGAGCGTGAAACCGAACGCACAGGAATTACCTCTTTAAAAATAGACTCGAACAATGTATTTGGCTATTATATTGAGGTGCGAAATACCCATAAAGACAAAGTGCCTCAGGAGTGGATTCGCAAGCAAACGCTGGTTAATGCAGAACGTTATATAACCGAAGAATTAAAAGAATACGAAAGTAAAATATTAGGTGCAGAAGAACGCATTTTAAGCTTAGAGCAGCAATTATTCTCTCAATTAGTGGTCTGGATGCAAGAATATATTACGCCTGTTCAAAACAACGCCTACCAGATTGCACAGCTCGACTGCCTTTGTGGTTTTGCGCAACTTGCTAAAGAAAATAATTACACAGAACCCAGCATTACCGACTCGACCGAGATAAATATTAAGAATGGCCGCCATCCTGTTATAGAAAAACAATTGCCTTTGGGTGAGGTTTATATTGCTAATGACGTGCTCTTAAACCGAGAAGACCAGCAAATTATTATGATTACTGGACCGAATATGAGTGGTAAATCGGCTATTTTACGGCAAACGGCTCTTATTGTTCTACTGGCACAAATGGGAAGTTTTGTGCCCGCTGAATCGGCTAAAATAGGTTGTGTTGATAAAATATTTGTACGTGTAGGTGCTAGCGACAACATATCTATGGGCGAATCTACTTTTATGGTAGAAATGAATGAGACCGCTTCTATTTTAAATAATTTGTCGGAACGCAGCTTGGTGCTTTTAGATGAGATTGGGCGCGGGACAAGCACTTACGATGGTATTTCTATAGCTTGGGCTATTTCAGAATATTTGCACGAGCATCCTTCTAGGGCTAAAACCTTGTTTGCGACGCATTACCACGAACTCAATGAAATGACCAGCACTTTTGACCGGATTAAAAATTATAATGTATCTGTAAAAGAGCTTAAAGACAATGTTTTATTTTTGAGAAAATTAACTTCAGGCGGTAGTCAACACAGCTTTGGAATTCATGTTGCAAAAATGGCAGGAATGCCGCAACAAGTGATTCAAAGAGCCAATAAAATTTTAAAGAAACTCGAGAAATCTCATTCCAGCGAGGAGCTTACTGAAAAATTACAAGCGTCCCAAAACGAAATGCAGTTAAGCTTTTTTAATCTTGATGATCCTTTATTAGTACAAATCAAAGAAGAAATAACCCATTTAGACATTAATACACTCACACCCGTGGAAGCTTTGATGAAATTAAACGAGATAAAGCGACTTTTGACGAAAAAGAAAAATGCTTAAATAACTGTTTATGAGGGATTCATGTTACAGAATGTAGAGGGAATAATCAATAGCGCATATTTTTAAATTCTTTTCTATTATTTTTCTTTGCTTTTTACATATTTATATTAAATTTGCAACCGCATTTGTAGGGAATGTGGCGTTCCAAATAAAATTCGCGAAAGTAGCTCAGGGGTAGAGCATCACCTTGCCAAGGTGAGGGTCGAGGGTTCGAATCCCTTTTTTCGCTCAGATAGTTAAAAAAGTATTTTTGAAACTATAAATGTAGCGTCGAGAGTTCCATTGGATTTTCGGAATCTTTTTTCGCTAAAATACAATCCACGCTCGAGTGGTGGAATTGGTAGACACGTTGGACTTAAAATCCAATGGACATTAGTCCGTGCGGGTTCAAGTCCCGCCTCGAGTACAGAAACCCTTGTTAATCTTATGATTTTCAAGGGTTTTGTGTTTTATTTAGCCAACTATTTGCCAACAACTGAAGGGAATTAAATAAAAAAATCGGAACATAAAAATGTCCCGATTTCATAAAAGATTTTTTAAAACCCATTCTTTGAATTATTAGCTGCCTTTTTAAAAGGCATCCAAATAGTTAAAGCATCATTTTTCCATTTAATCGTTTATCGATTTTACGTTTAATTAAGGTAAGCCTTTTCATCACATCCATGATATTATCGCTTTTCTCTTTTTTATAGAGTTCATTCAACTCTAATATTAATGATTTCGCCTGTCTTGAAGATTCTACTCGATCGCTTGTGGTCATTCCTGACATTTTACGACTTTCAAATTCTAAAGCTCTATTCATTGCATCCATACATATAAATAGTTAATTGTTAATTAATTATAACTATGCTTATGTAACTTTTTTTTTCAGATTACTAAACACTCACTAAATATACGAAATGTTTAGATACAAGTAAATAAGCCTAAACAAAATAACAATACTTTAACCATTTTTTCTGTATATGCAAGTGGCAAAAATATACTACCGTCAAATTTTAATTAGTTAAGCTTATCTATAAAAGAATTTGCATTTGCCAAATGCTGTTTTTGTTTTTCTTCTGGCATTTTATCAAACATTTTAACCAGCATACTCAATCTTGGGTTCGACAAAAAGAAATCGCTATGCACATGCATAAAGCGCCAGAAAAGTCCGTCCCAAACCTCCTGCCACTCCCCTTTTTTATAATCACTCATTTTCATTAAGTAATTACTACCACTAATATAAGGTTTGGTGGCCATTAATCCACCATCTGCAAACTGACTCATCCCATAAATGTTTGGCACCATTACCCAATCATAAGCATCAATAAAAAGTTCCATAAACCATTGATATACTTCATCTGGATCAAATTCGCACAAAAGCATAAAATTACCCAGTACCATTAATCGCTCAATATGATGGCAATAACCAGTTTTTAGTACTTTTTTAATAGTATCATCAATAGGTGGAATTCCTGTAGTACCGTCATAAAACGATTTGGGTATTTTTCGTTTAAAACCCCAAAAGTTTTTGGTGCGTTCATAACTGCCTTTGCTGATATATACGCCACGCATAAATTCTCGCCAACCTATAATTTGCCGCACAAAACCTTCGGTAGAATTTAGCGGAATATCATTTTCAGCGGCAAACTTTAAAACTTTATCAATAACTTCATTAGGCGTTATTAAGCCCACATTCAGCATCGGCGTTAACAAACTGTGGTGCAAAATAGAATTATGGGTTACAATAGCATCTTCGTAAGTCCCGAATTCTAAAAATCTTTGGGTCAAAAAATTATGGAACCAGTCTTGTGTTTTCTCGAAGGTGTTGGGATATATAAAATGATTTGAAATTTCGCCATAATGAGATGAAAAATTAGCTTCTACATAAGTTTTTGCCTCCTTATAGTACGCATCAATTTCAGGAAATTGAATAATAGGGGCTAGCTTTTTGGGAGGATATTTTTTACGATTTTCAGTGTCAAAAGTCCATTTACCACCCGCTGGTTGGTCATTATTATCCACTAAAATTTGTCGTTTTTTACGCTCGTTCGTATAAAAAGTAGTTTGATGAAACTTTTTCTTATCTGTTTTAAAAAAGTCCTTTAAATCTTCATCAGTATTTAAAAACATTGGTGTTTCAGAGATATTCTGACGCATGTTTAAAGTTTCAGCGGCTTTTGTAATTTGTTTTTCTAACCTACTATCAACCGGATTTACAAAATTAATTTCCTGAACACTTTCTTTTTTTAGGTGCGCTAGTAATTCTCGAATATCAGAATTTTCTTGTTGTGCGTCAATGTAATGGACTTCAAAGCCTTTATCTTTTAAGTAGCTTTCATAAAATTTCATTGTCGCCCTATGAAATGCTATTTTTTGTTTGTGAAAAGGGTATTGTTTAAAAAAGAGGAATTCTTCTACCAAATAAACAGGATAGTTATGTTCAAAAAGTGGATTTTCTTTGAACAATTGATTCGGAAATATAAGGTGAACGCTTTTTATATTAGTTGATTTTGACATTTGTTTTTTTATTCATTCTACATTTATCGCTACAAAACTTCACATCAGCCCAGTTTTTTTCCCACTTTTTGCGCCACGAAAAAGGGCGTTCACAAACCAAGCATATTTTTTCTGGCAAATGCTGTTTTTTCATTTGCTTCATTTATTATTCAATATCTGGCATTTCGCTACGTCTGGCATAAGGAAAACGCGCTAGTTTTTTAATTTCGTAATAAGTATTTAATCCAGAAATTCCGACAGATTCAATTTGAGCTAAATCAATGTCATCATCTTCGCCAATGGCACTATTGGGTATGATCAAATGATCAATTTCTCCAATCACTAAAAGGGTTCCGTTACGCTCAATAGTGAGTGATTCCAAATACTGCATCCCAATTTTTAAAAGACTCTCCTTTACAAATGGTGCTTTTATATTAGGCACAAATTCTTCGGTAAGGCCACAAAGTTTAAATTCAGACTCAGACTCATTAAACTTTACTGAAGTGTAATGAGCGTTTTTTATAAAAGAAGTATGTACGTGGTTAATGGTATAACTCCCGTTTTTTAAAATATTTTCATAGGTATGTCGAGGCACTTCACCTGTTGGTCTCAAAATAAAACCTAATAATGCAGGATCGCTGCCCAAGTGCATCACAGAATTAAAAATAGCGACATTGTTTTGCCCCCTATCACTTATGGTCCCAATTAAATTCGCAGCTTTTACACCTGAAACCGCATTGATATAGGTAATGCGTTGCACGCGACTCATTTCTTCTATAGCTTGCTTTGTAAAATGCATATTTTTAAAAATTTTAATACCTTAATTCTTTTTGACATTTCTTCCAAAAACCAAAAAATGATGGGTAATAACCTTTCACTCTAAACATCCAATCTCTAGGTTCTTCTATGCCTTTGTAATTTTTATTTAAAGGATGTTCTTTGAAGAAAATCGTTTTTAAATGATAATCTTCAACGAGTTCTTTAAACTCGCCAACGAAGACCTTAATATCTGGAATATTATGAGACAAAGCAAGCATAAAATCCACTGCTTTTGGACCTATAGGATATGCAGCAAAAATTGAAGGTTCTAGTAAAAGAATACGATTTACATCATCGTTCTTATGCCAATTTGGGTCTAAATTATAGTAATTGTAAATACAAGTTGCTTTATCCGTAGTTAAATTTATGCTATTTTTAGCCGGTAATGCTGTTGTTAGATTAGCTCTTGTGGTTTCCTTTAAAACTGCGGGAATTTCCAATACTGAGAAATCTTCATAAGGAACATCTAAAAAAGTATTTCTTTGATTGGTGTGGCAGTATTTATTGATATTTTCCTGATTTGCGTAGTACTTTTTATTACTATTTGCACCCGCCACCCATTGCCAACTCAAGGCATTGCTCGCCCAATCACCATCTAATAAATGATAATACATCCATTGTGCAGGATGTTTCCAATGGCTTTGCGCCAAATTACAAGCTACAGATGCTATATACATCCGCAAATGATTGTGTAAATAGCCTGTTTTGTAAAATTCGCTAATACCATTATCGATAGCTGTTATACCCGTTGAAGTATGTACAATGGCTTTGGCGATTTCTTGATTATTTACGGGGCTTTGTTCATTTTTTAAATCGAAATTAATAGCCTCTTGTTTTGCAATCCAAATTTGCTGCCAATAATCGCGCCACGCCAATTCTTGAATTAATTTTTCAATAGCATTGGGTGCAAAACCCCTATCTAAAACATCTTGCATTACTTGTTTCGTAGAAATAACACCTCTTGAAATATACGGTGATAAATAGGTAACTGCACCGTCAATAAAATTTCTTGATTTTCCGTAATCTTTCGGCTGTATGGCAGAAATACGACTTAGAATTTCGTTATACTTTGTTGGAAAATTGATACTATTTGGAGCCATTAACGCTTACTGATTTTATTGCCTGAAATTGCTTTTTGTCTTGAACATTTAAACCTGCTGATTTCTGAGTTGCGCTTTTTTAAGTGTTTTTGACTTACACCGCTGTTCACTCTTTTTCGCCATCGCTTAAAGCTAGACTCTTTTAAATTGGCGCGCATCACCTTAATCACTTCTTTTTCAGGCAGTGCAAACTGAAATTCAATAGCTTCGAATGGGGTCCGATCTTCCCAAGCCATCTCAATAATTCTATCTAATTGTTGTTCTGTAAAATCAGTTTCCATTTAAATTAGTTTTCTAGATTTTCAATTTTTTGCCACATTTTATCGGCAGTTAATTTAAAAGTTCCCACATAATCAAAATTACATTCGTGTGGTGCTATTACAGACAAAAACGCCTCTTCATTGGCATCTCTGTATAAATGATAGGTAAACCCAATAATAGGTTCAAAATTAAAAGTAGCTGCATAGACCAAATTATTATATTCAAACTGCTCCATTAAGCTATCAAACTCAGATTTTAGGGCTTTGTATTTTGCATCAATTTGCTTATTTACTGCATGAATATGCCTATTTTTCCATGCAATAGTGTCTAAGGTTTTTATAACAGGTGCACTAACATTGGTTGCATAAGGTTTTAGGGCTGCATCATATTTCTTCTGCAGCTCATCAAAAACTACGGCATCTGGCTTTTTAGCTGAATTCATTCTTTTTTAGGTCTAAACTATTTTAAATACTTGACAATTTTAGAGCTCGATGGTTTGGTTATGGAGTAAAAAACATCAATCAGATTGCCTTTATTATCTACCAAATATTTTTGAAAATTCCATTTTACGGAGCTGCTCATATTCCCGTTTTTACTTTCTTGGGTAAGCCATTGGTATAGGGGATGCTGATCGTTACTCTTCACAAAAAGTTTTTCCGTCAACAAAAAGCTAACTCCAAAATTGCGTTCACAGAAAGTCAAAATTTGTTGCTCATCGCCTGGCTCTTGACCTCCAAACTGGTTGCATGGCGCACCAATAACCACTAATTTATCTTGGTACTCTTGGTGCAGTTTCTGCAAATCTGTATACTGATTGGTAAAACCACATTCCGAGGCTACATTTACGAATAAAATATGTTTCCCTTTAAAATTTTCTAAATGTATTGGGGCGCCATTTAAGTCGTTGATTGCTACATCATATAAGGACGAATTCGGCATCTTAGTAGTTTTGTTTTTTACTTTCGTGAATTTTAATTGACTCAAAAATCTCATATTTTCAATGGTATTTAGTCTAATTTAACACATCGATTTTTTTCATAATTTCTTCAGCTTCAAATACTTTATCATCGCTTAATTTCCGATTAACCGTAGATAATTTAAAGGCTTCTGTCATTAAGTTTTCATACTGCTGTTGCAATACTTCCTTCTCTGATTTTTTTTTGAACAATCCAAACATAAGTTTTTGTTTTAGGGCTCAAAAATACAAAATGTTTAACCATTATACTCGTTTGTTAAACAAAATAACAAGGCTTTAAGAGTTTGAAATTAAAATAAAAGTTTTAAAATCAAATTAAAAACAAATGTTATGATCATTAGTCAACTCAGTATAAGTTTTAAACTTTTACTGAGTTGACTGAGGTATAAAGATTTTTACTAACTTTTTATATCCTGTAAAATCCAATTTAGTTCTGGGTCGATGCCATTGGCTCTGTCTTTCTTAGTCGGAATTATTTCTACATCTGGTTTAATACCATAACCGTTAATTTCTGTTTGATGTGGCGCTTGAATTTGAATTAATCCAAAACTCATTACTACTTTAGAATGCGGTAAGCTTATAAATTTAGAAATGCCTGCTACGGTGCCATTATAATGCCCTCCAGTTTCTTCGCCAACGAAGGTCGCTCTTTTTGTCGCATTTAAATTGGTAGATAATATGGAAGAAGCAGAGAAAGAATTCCCATTAATCAAAACGTAAATTTTACCTTTATAAAATACAGGGTTTGGTCTTTTATTTTTTTTTGAAGTTGAGAACTTATAATACCTAATACCGTCTTTTTTACTTCCTTTTAGCAACTCAATAGGAGCAGCAAATGGCGCCATTAAAACGCCAAAAGTATTTAACAAAACAGAATTTTTACTCGATACACTACCTTTTAAAAACGGAAATCTGGTTACTGTTTGTCCTTTTTCAATAAATTGGTAGGTATTGGTAGCTAAATAAGCGTATAAATTTCCAATTTCATCTAAACGACCACCAGTATTATCTCTTAAATCGATGATTAAATTTTGGGTTTTAGCAGAATCAATTTTTTCAAATACTTCGTTGTAAAATTCTTTATACTTGCCATTAGAAAATCCTCTAATTTTTAGGTAAGCCACTGTGCTATCTTTCCCTATAAAATTAAAATTTCGTGTAAATGTTTTATCTGATTTTGATAGTTTTTTACTTCTGATATAACCGAATTTACGATTATTTTTAAAAGTTGCTTTTAGTTTTTCCTTTTTTGCCTTTTTTTCTTCCCTGGTGAGCTTAACTACTTTTTTATCTATTTTGATAATATCTTTATGCTTAAGAGAATCTCTTAGCTTTAATATATTCTTAATAGAGTCTTTCGGAATTCTTCTAAAGGTTTTAGTAAAAATACTATCATTTTGGATTAAGGTAATTGGCAAACTATCCAAATAGCCCTTTTCTTTAAAATATAAACCAGAAAAACGCAAGGCAATATAGCGTTCTTGAAAAGTGGTGTTAAACCCATCCGAAGACATCAATTTTTTATAATCGCTTACAATTTGTGCTATAGGTTCTTCATTAATCTTTAAAACCTCGGCCCCAATAATAGTGCTATCAATGCCAAAATTATCTTTAATTAAGAAAGCATCATCCACTTGTTCAAATTCTAGATCGCTAAATTCGAATTCCTTTTTCATTAGAACTTTCCGCTCTTTTTTGTTGTACTGTTTTGAAGGTGGACTCATGCCAATATGTCCTTGCCGCACTTCGGAAACTACGGGCGCTAATTTTTTATAAAAATCTAAACTGCTCATCGGAGCAGTAATGCTTTGTTTTAAACTATCAAATTTAAAATCTAGATTTTCTTTGGTCACAAATTGATACAGTTTTGGATGCAGCTTTTTAAGTTTTCTATAGGTTTTATTAACGTCTGATTTTAAATCTTCAGGAGCATGGAGACCTCCAATCTGTTGATTGTATTTGTCAATACTTACACACGAAGTTAAAAGTAGAATGATGGAAAGAAACCAAATAATTTTATTCATAGAAAAATGGTTTTGTTTTGCGGCTCAATAAAATAGGTTTTGATTGGCTTTATTTTCAGAGTACTAAAATACTATTTTATCTATGAAGTGATTTAAACTTTTTACGTTTAAGTTTTAATTACCTTTATTGTACATTTTGATAACATGATAAAAAAAATTCTCTTTGGTCTTTTAAGTTTGGTTGTTCTATTTGTAATTGTCCTGTTTTTATGTGATTATGCCATTGATTATGCCACCAAATACAAAACCTATACCTCAACCGAAAAAATACCGAAAAATAGTGTTGGTATTATTTTAGGAACTGCAAAAAAATTAACGAACGGTTTGCCCAACGCCTACTATGCTAACAGAATAAAAGCTACAGTAACTTTATTTAATGCCCAAAAAATAGACTTTATTTTGGTCAGCGGAGACAATGGGAGTATTTATTATAATGAGCCCAAAACCATTAAAAAAGATTTAGTTACAGCAGGAATTCCAGAAGAAAAAATATTTTTAGACTATGCTGGTTTTCGAACCTTAGACTCCATGGTAAGGGCAAAACATATTTTTGGTTTAGATAGTGCGACGATTATTTCGCAAGAATTTCATAATGATAGGGCTATTTATATTGCACAAAAAAAAGGATTAAACGCTATTGGTTTCAATGCAAAGGATGTGTCTGGAGCCAATGGATTAAAAGTCAAGGTTAGAGAATATTTTGCCCGCGTAAAAGTATTTTTAGACTTACTAACCAACAAACAACCCAAGTTTTATGGGGAAAAGGTTGAAATAAAGTAGGTTTTTTTTAATTTTTTAAATCTTCAAAATTTTGTACTGACTATTCAGCTACGGATGTTGTGGTTACTTATGGAGACTGGTATTTACATTCCAAATACGAGTTAGATTTCTTGCACTCACAAAAAGCTACGATTGGTGATTTGGCTAGTGATTGGTGGTGTTGGAGTTCCATCGAGAACAATAACGCCAACGCATGGAACCAGTTCTTCAGTAGCGATGACACCCAGAGTAGCGGTGTTAAGTCAAGTACAAAAGCTGTGCGGGCTATTCGGGCTTTTTAACTATTTATCCATTTAACTATTTAAATATTACCGCACGTTCACTACGCTTAGTATAAACTCTGAGGTAGATTTTTTTTGAATAATGTCAGTAGTAGAAAAAACACAAAAAAGCAGCGATAATAACACTTATATTAATTCAGCAGATTTTGCTTCTGCATGAACATCAATCTTTTTTACCAAACCTTGTAATACCTTTCCAGGGCCTACTTCGGTAAACAAAGTAGCACCGTCTTTAATCATATTTTGTACACTTTGTGTCCATTTTACAGGAGCCGTAAGTTGTAAAATTAGGTTCTTTTTAATTTCATCTGCACTAATTACAGCTGTTGTAGAAACATTCTGATATATAGGGCACTGCGGAGAATTAAACTTTGTATTTTCTATTGCTTTAGCCAACTCTTCTCTTGCAGGCTCCATTAATGGGGAATGAAAAGCACCGCCTACAGGCAACACCAAAGCTCTGCGTGCCCCTGCTGCTTTTAACTGTTCACAGGCTATATTTATGGCTTCAACATCTCCTGAGATTACCAATTGGCCCGGACAGTTATAATTGGCAGCCACCACAATACCTGGTATTTTTACACATATATTTTCTACTACATCATCAGCTAAAGCTAATACAGCCGCCATAGTACTTGGTTTTAACTCACATGCTTTTTGCATGGCTAAAGCCCTTTTGGAAACTAATCTAAGTGCATCTTCAAAATTCAAGGTACCATTAGCGACTAAAGCAGAAAATTCTCCAAGAGAATGGCCTGCCACCATATCAGGTTTAAAGGCATTTCCCATCACCTTACTCATAATAACAGAATGAAGAAAAATAGCGGGTTGGGTTACTCTAGTTTTTTTTAAAGCATCTGCGGATCCTTCAAACATAACATCAGTAATACTAAAACCTAATATACTGTTCGCTTGTTCAAAAAGCTTTTGAGCAATGGGGTATTTTTCATACAAGTCTAAACCCATTCCTGTAAATTGAGCTCCTTGACCCGGAAATATATATGCGTTCATTTTTATCGTTTTAAAAAAACAAAAGTAACAAATTAGCCATTAGAAATATGAAAACCCACTTAGGAATTAAAAATCAGTTTTTTGCCGCTATTATTTAAACCAACCTGAATACATCACATAGCTTTCCGCTATTCTATCTATTTCTCCTCGGCTTAATTCTGGGCTAATATCCTTAATTTTCTTAGCGGGCATTCCTGCGTAAATACTACCGGACTCCACGTGAGTTCCTTTGGTTAAGACGGCACCTGCAGCAATAATACTATTGCTTTCAACCACACAATCGTCCATGATAATACTGCCCATACCAATCAATACATTATCTTTTATGGTACAACCGTGTACTATGGCATTATGACCAATGGAAACATTGTTTCCAATAGTCGTTGGCGATTTTTTGTAGGTCGCATGGATTACTGCGCCATCTTGTACGTTTACTTTATCGCCCATTTTTATAAAATGAACATCGCCACGGATAACGGCATTATACCAAACACTACATTGTTTGCCCATACTCACTTCGCCAACAATCACAGCATTTTCTGCAATAAAGCAATCTTCACCAATTTTAGGCGTTTTTCCGTTAATAGTTTTTATAATCATTCTAAAAAGTTTGTTTCAAGTTTAAAAGGTTTCAAGGTTAAGGTTTGAAAAAGTTTCAGGTTCCATTTTTTAAAGATCTAATTTGACATTTAAAAATCATAAAAAAACACCCTAAAAAGAAAACAATTAATACGATTAAAGTTTTATTCATCGGGACTAAATACAAGATAAACTTAGTTGTTTTAAATGATATTAAAAAATGGATAAACACGTCATTTATATAAAAATAAAGCCCTTTATCGTCCGATAGCGGCGAAGAATATTGTGGTACGGTAATACAAACCTCGCTCAACCAATTAGATTGGGGGCAAAAATGTTGACCATCTTAGCATGATTTTCATTGCAGGAAACGAGCCTTTTACACAAGGAAAAGAACATGATAAAGATGCCGAAAGCAACGCAAAATAAAAAAATGTGCTGGTAAATAGTATATTTTGCTACAATTACGAACAAGGAATTTCTAGTCAACGGAAAGATGGAGCTATTTTAACGGGCAGCGATTATATTGCAGTAGACCATAACAAAAGAATTACTTACATCAACAAACTTTACGATGCTGATATTGTTCGGTTTAATTCAAAATTAAAGAGCACTTATATTTCTTACGGTGTATTAGGAAATGATAAATTAGAAAAACAAGCCTTACAGGATGTCAATGCGATGGAAGTTGAAGAAGCAGTTGCTATTAAAAGAGCGGTGAGCAAAAGTTCTAGACCTTAAAATAATCCGTCTTGGGATTTAATCGATGCCGCTACTGATGACGAATTTGATGTGAAAAAAATTAAAAAAATGAATTATCCAAAGAATTAAAAAATAAATCAAACAAAGAAATTGAAGCTTTTATGGCCACTAAGAAAGCAGAAAGAAATAAAATTCAAACTGAAATTCAAGCCTCAACAAAAAACGAGAAGCGTATATTTCGGAAAATCAAAAAAAAACTATAAGGGAACTTGAAAATGCCATGTTAAATGCCATAAAAAGGCAAGCGGAGAAAAAGAATTATACGTGGGATAAATAGGCATTAGGCCTTAGAATTTAAAAATCCTGTGATTACACTACTGGATTTTTTGAACTAACAATGAAAAAAACACGAAATTTGAGCCAACAACAAAGAACAAAAAATAAACCAACATACAGCACCCAAAAAAAACGATGCGAAAATTAGAAAATAGTGAGTTAGATCGTTTGGATATTGACGAGTTTAAAGAAGCTGCTAAAACGCCGATACTTGTAATTTTAGACAATATAAGAAGTTTAAATAATATTGGTTCTGTTTTCAGAACTGCAGATGCATTTTTAATCGAAAAAATTTATCTCTGTGGTATCACGGCACAACCGCCCCATAAAGATATTCATAAAACGGCTTTAGGTGCAACAGAAAGTGTCGCTTGGCAATATGTTGAAAACACCTTAGATATAATAACAGCGTTAAAAGCGCAGCATATTGAAATTATTGCCATAGAGCAAGCAGAAAATGCTACTTTTTTAAATGATTTTAAACTTGATGCGACTAAAAAATATGCTGTAATTTTCGGAAATGAAGTAAAAGGAGTTTCGCAAGAAGTAGTTTCAAATTGCGATACTGTTATTGAAATTCCCCAATATGGAACAAAACATTCCTTGAATATAGCGGTAAGTGCTGGAGTAGTCTTGTGGGATTTTTGGTCGAAAATACAACTAAATAAAATGCCCTAGCTGTTGAGGCTAGGGCAAAATATATAATTTGAGTTGGTTGGTTTTAAACAAATAAAAATAAAGTTTAACGCTTTATTTTATCCGTTCAGCCCTGCAATTACGCAAAACCATTTCAACTACACAAATAAATTGTGAAAACTATCTTAAAGAAATAGATTAACCATTTAATTTACAACTAAAGGCAATAAGTTTATCAATAATAACATCATAGTCATTTTTATTTTCCACAAAGTCTAATTCACTAATATCTATAATTAAAATTTGACGTTCTTGAGCGCTATTGATAAAGTCTAAATACCCACGATTAATTTTTTCCAGATAGTCTTGCGGTATGTTTTGCTCATAATCTCGATCTCTCTTTTTAATATTTTCAAGCAAGCGATCTGTGTTTTGGTATAAATAGACATATAAACCAGGTTTTTTAATTTCTTTGTACATAAAATCAAAAACCTTTCGGTATAACTTAAATTCTTCTTCTTGTAAGGTGACTTTTGCGAAAATCAGAGATTTAAAAATGTCATAATCGCTAATCATAAAATTTTTAAACAAATCGAATTGCGAGGTGTCATCGGTAAATTGTTGATAACGTTCTGCTAAAAACGACATCTCGAGCGGAAATGCATACCGTGCTTGGTCTTCATAAAACTTTGGTAAAAAAGGGTTATCTGCAAATTGTTCTAAAATAAGTTTGGCATTAAAATCTTCTGAAATTTTAGTGGCTAAGCTCGTTTTGCCGGCTCCAATATTCCCTTCAATGGCTATAAAATTCAGCTTTGAAAAAAGCTGTTCTTTTGTCTTGTATAATTTTAAGGGAGTTTTATTAATCTCGCCCTCATCTTTACACATTTGCATCATATTTTGGGTGTCTTTATAAAATATTGGATGGTTAAATTGCGGTGCAATATCACTTAAAGGCTTTAGAACAAATTGGCGTAAATGTAAAGAGGGGTGTGGGATTGTTAAATCATCATAGTTTATGATATCATGGCCATAATAAAGCAAATCAAGATCAATTATTCTAGAAATATAGCCATCTTTTAGGCTTCTATCTCGGCCCAGTTCTTTTTCTATTTCTTGCAGTTTTAGGAGTAATTCCCCAGCAGATACATTAGTTTCAATAACAATGCAACAGTTATAGAAATTAGCTGCCTCAAAACCCCATGAAGCGCTTTCATATACGTTGGAGATTGCAGTTACAGATGCCACTTTTTCTGCTATTTTAAAAATAGCCTGTTGTAGGTGAAAAAGTTTATCGCCGATATTACTGCCTAAGGATAGGTAAATTGTTTTTGGGTCATTCATAATTACGCAACAAAATAAATAAAACAATTTTACATTACTTATCTTTGCAACGAATTTATAACAAAATTTTAATGAGATTTTTAGGAAACCTGCTGGCAGCTATTTTTGGATGCCTAATTGCTTTTGGCGTATTATTTGGAATATTTTTTATCTTCATAGCTCTTGTGAGTAGTGGCGACGATGTAACCACCATAAAAAATAACTCCGTTTTAGAAATTCAAATTCAAAATCCTGTCGTTGATTATGTCGGTACAGATACTACCGACCCTTTTGCTGGTTTATTTCAACAATCACAGGGATTAGATGAAATTATCCATGCTATAAACGTGGCTAAAAATGATGATAAAATTAAAGGAATCAGCATCAACAATAATCTTGTTATGGCAGGTCTTTCACAAACCCAAGCCATCAGGAGAGCCTTAGAAGACTTTAAAACAGGTGGAAAATTTGTTTATGCTTATGCTGATTTATACACTCAAAAAGATTATTATTTAGCCTCAGTATCCGATAGTTTATTTTTAAATAAAGTAGGGATGATGGATTTTAGAGGACTTTCTTCGGAAGTGTTGTTCTACAAAGATTTACAGGAAAAAACAGGTATTAAAATAGAAGTTATTCGCCATGGAAAATACAAAAGTGCTGTAGAACCTTTTTTGGCGAATGAAATGAGTGATGCCAACAGAACTCAAATTAAAGAATTGCTTAGTTCGTTATGGACCGCCATGGTCAATGAAATTGCTGTAAATAGAAATATATCTGCCGAAAATTTAAATATCATAGCAGATACGCTGGGTGGTAGAACTCCAGAATTAGCAAAACAATCAAAACTTATCGATGCTACTTTGTTTTTTGATGAGTATGAAACTAAACTTAAAAAAGCTTCAAAAATAGCGGAAAATGAAGATGTTAATTATGTTTCTTTAGAAGATTATATTTTGAATGCTAACAAAATAAAACTACTTAAAAGCGCGAATAAAATTGCGGTAATCTATGCGCAAGGCGAAATTTTATATGGCGATGGTGGTCCTAATTTTATAGGACAAGGCATCTTGAATGAAGCCTTGAAAAAAGCTAGAGAAGATGATGCCGTAAAAGCTATTGTTTTGCGGGTAAATTCTCCGGGTGGTAGTGCGTTAACCTCAGATATTATTTGGAGAGAAGTGGCATTAACCAAAAAAATAAAACCTGTAATTGTTTCTATGGGCGATGTGGCAGCTTCGGGCGGTTATTATATTGCGGCAGGTGCCGATAAAATATTTGCAGAAACCACGACAATCACTGGCTCTATCGGTGTATTTGGTACCGTGCCTAATGCAAGTAGACTGGCAGGCGATATTGGTATTAACGCAGAACAAGTAGGCACCAATAAAAATTCCATAGAATATTCATTTTTTGAACCTATGACAGATGATTTTAGAAATTTGGTGCAACAAGGAGTAGAAGATACGTATCAAACTTTCTTAAATAGAGTTGCGCAAGGGCGAAATATAACCGTTGCTCAGGCAGACAGCCTGGCACAAGGAAGAGTTTGGAGTGGAATTGACGCTAAAAGAATCGGTTTAATCGATGAATTAGGAGGCTTAGAAGATGCCGTAAAAGCGGCAGCAGACATCGTAAATTTAGACACCTATGAAGTGAAAAATTTCCCAAAATACAAATCTGGTTTTGAGCGATTCATGGAAGATTTTGGTGGAACTTCTTTAAAATTTAAACAAAATTTCATCAAAGAGGAACTGGGTGAGGAGGCTTACAATATATTGAAAGAAGTTAAAAATGCGATGGAACAAAAGGGAGTGCAAGCCAGAATGCCCTTTGTTTTAAGTATTAAATAATGAAAGATATTTTGTATGACAGCAAAAGACAAAAAGCTAGCATTTAGAATATTTCTTTTTTTAACGGGTTTGTTTATCACATCGCTTGTCGTATCAAACCTTATTTTTCAAAAGTTTTTTTATTGGAAACCTTTCGGGGATGTCACCGTTTTTGGCGCCAACCTTTTTGAAGTGTCGGTGGGCATTTTGCCTTATCCCATTACTTTTTTAATTACCGATTTAATTTCAGAAATCTATGGTAAAAGAAAAGCAAATGAAGTCGTAACTATCGGTATTTTTGTTTCTTTATTTTCAATGGGTATTATTTTATTGGCAAACTATGTGCCCGCAATACCCACTTCTCCCTTAAATGATGAAATTTTTAATCAAGTATTTGCACTTTCACCCATTGCTGTTTTAGCATCCATGATAGCCTATCTTTTTGCACAATATGTAGATGTCGCTATATACCATTTCTGGAAAAACCTCACAAAAGGTAAATATTTGTGGATACGTAATAATTTTTCTACCTTTTTATCGCAATTCATTGACACTTTTACCGTTGTAGCATTATTATGTGCTTTTAAAATACTTCCTTGGACAATGTTTAGTGGTTTAGTAATTAGCGGGTTTATTTTTAAGGTAATTATCGCATTATTCGACACCCCTTTTCTCTATTTTTTCGTACATCTATTTAGAAAAAGGTTCAAATTGAAAGTTGGCGAGGAGATAGATTTAGGATATTAGCATCTTAAATTTCTGAACTTTTTTTTTGATATTGATATTAATAGTTACGATAGTTTCATTACATTTTCATCATCAGAAGTAATTTTTCAACCCCTTAATCGTTATACTTAACACACTTTGTGTAATTCATAAAAATTGTTTGGGAACACCAATTTTGAATCTAAAATTAACATAATCGATAACTTAATCTTGTATGATCCTTTCGAATGCCTGCATAAGCTATTTATAAAATATTGTAATTGAACTGAGTAGAAGCGATTTTTATACGAAAATGTAAATAAGTTTACATTAAAAAAATTAAACCTAATGGGTATTAAATAAATATATGAAAAAGAAAATTTTAACAATAGTCGGTGTAGTTTTTTTACTATTCACCATTGTGTTAATCACTGCTCCCTTTTTTCTAAAAGGAAAAATTTCGGATATCATTAAAAACAAAGTGAACAATAGCATCACCGCAACCTTTGACTTTGAAGATGCCGATTTAACGCTATTTTCATCTTTTCCGAATGCAAAAGTAACTCTTAATAACATTTCTTTAATCAATAAAGCCCCTTTTGAAGGCGATACCTTATTTTCTTCTAAAGAAATCGAGATAAACATGGCTATTAAAGAATTATTTAAAGCGGGCGATGAGCCCATTGTGATTTCTAGCTTAAAAATGGACAATTCACTTTTAAATATTGTAGTGAATGAAGAAGGCAAAACTAATTATAATATTGCCAAAGTTGACGAGATAGCTAACACAGCTTATGCTTCAAAGACCAGCTCCAGTAATTTTACACTTTCGATGAAATCTTATGAAATCAACAATATAAAAATCTCCTATTTAGATAAAGAGTTGGGGATGCGATTTGAAATTTTAGAAATGAACCATTCTGGTGCGGGCGATTTATCTTTAAAAAAATCAGAATTAGATACTAAAACAAGTGGATTGGTATCTTTTGAAATGGATAATACAAATTATCTAAACAAAAATCCTATAAAATTAGATGCTTTAATTGGGATTGACCTAGCTACAAGCACCTTCACTTTTTTAAAGAACGAAGCCATGGTCAACCAGTTGCCTTTGGTATTTGATGGTTTTGTAAAACTATATGGGGATAGCCAAGAAGTTGACATTAGGTTTAAAACGCCATCTTCAGATTTTAAAAACTTTTTAGCGGTAATTCCTGCTGAGTATTCTAAAAATATACAAAATGTTACGACCACAGGAAACTTCATGGTGGAAGGAAAGTTTAAAGGGGTTATGGATGATTTGCATATTCCTAAGTTTAAAATCGATATAAAATCAGATAATGCCTCGTTTAAATACCCTGATTTGCCGAAAATAGTGCGCAACGTTTTTATCGACACAGAAATTGCCAACGAAACAGGAATAGTAGAAGACACCTATGTTGACATCCGAAGACTGTCTCTTATGATTGATGAAGATAAATTTAATATGGTCGCTAATATTAAGGACCTGATGGGGAATACCAAAGTAAATGCCCAAATTAATGGTAAAATGAATTTAGCTAATATCGCTCAAGCCTACCCTGTTCCTGCCGATTTAAATTTAGAAGGTTTACTGACATTAGATGTTAAAGCTGCCTTTGATATGGCTTCCATCGAAAATAAAAAATACGAAAACACGAATATTAGCGGAAATCTTAACTTAAAGAATTTTGTCTATAAATCAGACGAATTAAAAAGTCCGATAAAATTAAATGCAACAACGGTAACTTTTAATCCAACAACGGTAAGTTTAAATGAACTGAATGGGGTTACAGGTAAAACAGATTTCAATGTAAAAGGTACTATTAATAATTTATTAGGCTTTATGTTCAATGATGAAAATGTAGAAGGTGCTTTCAATTTAAGTTCAAATACTTTTGCGGTGAACGATTTTATGATGGAAGAAAAGCAAACAAGTTCAAGTGAAATCGCAAGTTCAAATTCAACTGCAAGTTCAAGTAGTCAAGTTAAAATACTTTCATTTTTAGATGCTACCATTAATGCAACGGCAACGAATGTGATCTATGATAATTTAACCTTGAAAAATGTATCGGGCACGCTACTTATTAAGGACGAAAAAGCCACTTTACAAAATATGATATCTTCTATTTTTGACGGGAAATTAGCTTTTAATGGTGTGGTTTCAACCAAAGGGGCTACGCCAACTTTTGCTATGAAATTAGGAATGAATAATTTTAAAATTGGCGAAACTTTTAAAGCTTTAGAATTGTTCAAAGTATTAGCGCCCATCGCCAATGCCTTACAAGGAAAATTAAATTCGGATATCGTGATATCTGGGAACTTGAATGAAGATTTAACGCCGAACTTAGCTACCATTTCTGGGAATGTATTGGCCGAAATTTTTGGTACAGAAGTAAATCCAGATCAGGCTAAAATATTAACTGCATTAAGTTCAAAACTTGGTTTTTTAAACTTTGAAAAATTAAATATAAAAGATTTAAAAACTACGCTTTCCTTTGAAAACGGAAGGGTGAATGTTAAACCCTTTACAATTAATTATCAAGATATTGCCATGGATATAGCTGGGAGCCATTCTTTCGATAAAAAACTAATTTATTCTGCGGTAGTTAATGTACCTGCGAAGTATTTAGGAAGGGACATCAGCAATTTAATTGCAAAGATTGATGATACCTCGCTAGATAATTTAACCATTCCTGTAACAGTTAAGATTACCGGCGATTTTACAAGTCCAACAATAACGACCGATTTAACTTCTGGAGTAAAATCATTAACCATAAAGTTGATCGAGATTGAGAAGCAAAAACTAATAAATAAAGGAAAAACTAAAGCCGCAGACCTTATTGGGGGTTTACTTTCGGGCAATCAAAAAATAAAAGATTCACTTACTGGGGCAAACAATAAAAATGCAGTGAAAAATATTCTTGGAGGTCTTTTGGATGGTATTAAAAAAGATTCAGCGAAAGTAGCGCCAAAAAACAATGCAGTTAAAGACGCGGCCAAATCTGTTTTGGGTGGTTTACTAAACAGGAAAAAGAAGCCAGAAATAAAAAAAGATACTGTAAATTAAATTTGGATAACATTTTAAGGTTTCCCTTGTTTTCTAATGATAGGTTTTTATTGGCAAAAGTTAAAAGTCAAAAGTCAAAAGTCAAAAGAAAATAGAGAAGAGAATAAAGAGAAAATCATACAGAAAAGAGATCCAAAACCCATCAAACGAACAACCATTAACCCACTTGTAACGAAACATAATACCCTTCGCTGCCACGAATATTAAAAACTGTATCGTCTGCAAAAATTAAATATTGACCTTTTATCCCTACCAAAGTTCCTTGAAAGCTTGGCGTTTTGTCTAAATTTAAACTTTTAACTATCGTAGGGTAGTTGAGTACAGGAAATTTTAAATGTGTTTCTGTATTATTATGAATAAAATAGGGGAGTGCTTCTTCGGGAATATGTGCTTTTAGTTTTGTTTTCCAGGCAGAAAGGTTTTCATCGACTACTTCATTTTTGAGCATTGTTCTCCAGTTGGTTTTGTCACTCACGTATTCCTTTAAGGCAACTTCTGTAATGCCAGCCAAATATCGGTTGGGTACTTCTATAATCTCAATAGCTTCGTGCGCACCTTGATCTATCCAACGCGTTGGTATTTGGGATGTTCTAGTCACGCCAACTTTTACACTGCTGGAATTGGCTAAATACACAATATGAGGTTGCAATTGCACCTTTTTTTCATAGGCTAAATCTCGATCTTCTTGGTCCAAATGTGCGGTACTTAATTCGGGTCGCATAATCCAATCTCCTGCCGAAGGTATATCAAAAAAACAGTTTTTACAAAAGCCTTGTCGGTATATTGGCTTGTCTTCTCCGCAGTTTAAGCATTGGTATTTTAAGAAGGTAATTGTTATTTCTTTTTTTAAAACCTGATTCACATTTAAAAAATCATTTTCAAAAATCATATAATATTGAATGGGACTTCCTACCTCTGTTTGCATTTTTTTTAAAACACCTTCGTATAGCATAAATATTTTTTATTCTTTAAAAATTAAACCTGTAAATTTAAAAACGATTGCTTAAATTGTTCAACAAAATAAAGTTTAAAGATACCTAAAAATGGCGATACCCTTATTCAATTCTATTGCTTCTTGGTTGTTGAAGAAACGTTTTCATCAAATAGAACTTTTTGTAAAATATCCGGGTGAAGTACAAGAAGAAGTTTTGATGCAATTATTATCATTCGCTAGTGATACTGAAACGGGTAAAAAATATGGTTTTGGCAGTATCCTAAGTTATGAGACCTTCAAAAATAGAGTCCCCATAACCTCTTACGAAGAAATAGAACCAGCCATTGAACGTACGCGTAAAGGGGAACAAAACATTTTTTGGCCTACAAATATCAAGTGGTTTGCAAAAAGTAGTGGTACAACAAATGCAAAAAGTAAATTTATACCTGTCAGTTCTGAAGCCTTAGAAGATTGTCATTATAAATCGGGGAAAGACCTGCTTTGTTTATACCTAAACAACAATGAAAATTCGCAATTATTTACAGGAAAAAGTCTTCGTTTGGGTGGCAGCAAGGAATTGTATAAAGATAATGATACTTTTTTTGGTGATTTATCGGCGATTTTAATTGATAATATGCCTTTCTGGGCAGAGCTAAGTAGCACACCTAGCAATAAGGTGTCGTTAATGAGCGAGTGGGAGACTAAACTAAAAGCTATTATTCAAGAGAGTACACAAGAAAACGTTACGAGTTTGGCAGGAGTTCCTTCTTGGATGCTTGTTTTACTCAATAATGTAATTGAAGAAACAGGCAAGGATCACTTATTTCAGTTATGGGAAAATCTAGAAGTCTATTTTCATGGTGGCGTAAACTTTAATCCTTACAAAGATCAATACAAAAAATTATTGCCTAGAAAAAATTTTAATTATTATGAAGTATATAATGCTTCCGAAGGTTTTTTTGCCATTCAAGATAGAAATAACTCCGACGAACTATTGTTAATGCTCGACTATGGTATTTTTTATGAATTTATACCGATGGATAATTACGGCACTCCTGAACAAAAAGTCTTGCCACTCTGGGAGGTAGAAAAGGATAAGAACTATGCCATAATAATCACTACAAATGCTGGTTTGTGGCGCTATAGGATTGGGGATACCTTGCGTTTTACTTCCATAATTCCCTATAGGATAAAAATAACAGGGAGAACCAAACATCATATCAATGTATTTGGCGAAGAACTGATTATAGAAAATGCCGAAGAAGCCTTACAAAGCACCTGTTTAAAAACTGAAGCACAAATTAAAGATTATACTGCGGGACCTATTTTTATGGAAGGAAAAGAAAAAGGCGGGCATGAATGGATTATAGAATTTAGAAAACCGCCAGAAAACATAGCCTATTTCACGGAGCTTTTGGACAATGCCCTTAAATCATTAAATTCGGACTACGAAGCAAAACGCTATAACAATACTACTTTAAAGATGCCTAAACTACATATTGCAAGAGAAAATTTATTTTATGATTGGCTAAAATCAAAAGACAAATTGGGCGGACAGCATAAAATCCCCAGATTGTCTAATAAAAGGGACTATGTCGAAGAATTGCTTCGAATGAACAATTAAAATTGGTTCTGAACCTTCAAAGTTTCAAATTTACGTATGAATTTAACCTAACCAGATTTTAAAGCGATAAGAATAGTAGAAACATTAGTAATTGTTTCAGATATGTGGGGCACTAAAAAAGGACTTTGGATTACTTCTTATTTAGGTTATCTTCAATAGCATTATGATATTGTATTTTGTGATTGTTAAGAATTGGCAAATATTAGTTTGACTATTGAAACTCAATAAAATTTGTATGAAGCAATTATAAATAGTGGTATAGATAATGCTGTACATCATTTGTTTAAAAAAAAAACTCCGAGGAATTATTTGGCATTTAGAATGGGAGTTACAATAGTGTGTAAAACAAGCCTTTTAGGATTACTTATAAAATCATTATTCGCGGTATCGGTAATTCATGTGCGGAAGGAAAAAGAAATTCCTAATTTCTCAAGAATCTTATTATTTGGTGCTAATGATAACTTTAGACCAGATGCATAGTGGGAAAAAGAAACTCAAAATAAAATAGATTTATCCACGAACTTTGGAGATGAATTGTATTCCGATCAAAAAATTATAAAAGAAGTATGCCAAGAATTACTGGCAAAAGGTACTAGAAAGCAGTTTCAAGATTAAGAAACTGCTTTTAAATTTTTAATGGTATCAAAGGAAAGTTTCTTTTCGGCGTAAGACCTAGTTACTTTAAACTCCTTTTCGTCGCTACTAGGAAGCATAAACATCGCATCTGTAAAAATGGCCTCGCACAAAGAGCGCAAGCCACGAGCTCCTAGTTTGTATTCTATAGCTTTTTCAACAATATAGTCTAAGGCCTGATCGGTAATGGTAAATTCCACATCATCCATTTTAAAGAGCTTTTCATACTGTTTAATGATGGCATTCTTTGGTTCGGTTAAGATAGCTCTCAACGTTTCTTTATCTAAAGGATCCATGTGAGTTAAAACTGGTAAACGACCAATGATTTCAGGAATTAAACCAAAATCTTTTAAGTCTTTAGGAATGATGTATTGCAAAATATTATTTTCATCTAACCTATCTTCTGATTTTGAAGCACTATAACCTATGGCTTGCATATTTAGACGCTTATTGATGGCTCTTTCAATACCATCAAAAGCACCACCGGCGATAAAAAGTATATTTTCTGTATTTACTTCAATAAATTTTTGGTCAGGATGTTTTCTGCCTCCTTTTGGTGGAACATTAACAACTGTGCCTTCTAATAATTTTAATAAACCCTGCTGAACCCCTTCTCCAGATACATCTCTGGTAATCGATGGATTATCACTTTTACGCGCAATTTTATCGATTTCATCAATAAAAACAATACCACGCTCCGCTTTTTCTAAATTATAATCTGCAGCCTGTAACAAACGGGTTAAAATACTTTCTACATCTTCACCCACATAACCAGCTTCAGTTAAGACGGTAGCGTCTACAATAGCTAGTGGAACATTTAACATTTTAGCAATAGTTTTTGCCATTAATGTTTTTCCAGTACCCGTTTGGCCTACCATGATAATATTACTCTTTTGAATTTCTATATCATCTTCCTTTGAAGAGGGTTGCAATAATCTTTTGTAATGATTGTAAACTGCAACAGACATTACCTTTTTAGTGCGTTCCTGCCCAATAATATACGTATCTAAAAATTCCTTTATCTGTAAAGGTTTTTTAAGTGTCAATTCAGAGGAAAGATCTTCGTTTTTAGTTTGTTTTGAATCTTCTGCAACAATGCCATGTGCTTGTTCAATACACCGATCACAAATGTGTGCATCTAAACCTGCGATGAGCAGATTAGTTTCAGGTTTTTTACGTCCACAAAAAGAACATTCTAAACTTTCTTTTGCCATAATTTTGATAATAGTATTACCCAATGTAAACGAAGTAATTTTCGTTTTCGTTTATTGTTTTTGTTAATTTTTTATCTGCTAAAACCTGTTTTATTGCAGTGGGTTTAAAAGTAAAAAGCTAAAACTTTAAAATCTGATGAATTTTAGTCGTTATTATTTTTTATCCCTTACAAGAATTTCATCAATCATCCCGTAATTTCTTGCTTCTTCAGCCTTCATCCAATAATCACGATCACTATCATCACGAACCTTTTCAATGTCTTGATTGGCATGTAAAGCAATCACTTCGTACAATTCGTCTTTTAGCTTTAATATTTCTCTAGCTGTAATTTCAATATCACTGGCTTGTCCTGAGGCTCCGCCCATAGGTTGGTGAATCATTACACGGGAATGGGTTAAGCCACTACGCTTACCTTTCTGCCCCGCACACAATAAAACAGCACCCATTGAGGCCGCCATCCCAGTGCAAATTGTAGCAACATCTGGCTTTATATATTGCATGGTATCATAAATGCCTAAACCTGCATATACACTTCCACCTGGTGAGTTGATGTAAATTTGAATATCTTTTGAGGCATCTGCACTTTCTAAAAAGAGTAGCTGAGCCTGTACAATATTTGCTACTTGATCGTTGATTCCAGTACCTAGAAATATAATTCTATCCATCATTAATCTTGAAAAAACATCCATTGCAATAGCATTCATTTGGCGTTCCTCAATAATATTAGGTGTCATATTTACAGGATACATGCTACTCATGATTTTATCATAGTACATGCTGCTAATACCTTGGTCTTTTATAGCGTAATTCTTGAATTCTTTTCCGTAATCCATAGATTTTTAAAAATGTTTTAAAATAAAAAAAAAGGTGTTGAAAATAGGTTTTCAACACCGTAAAGATACTTCTTTTATCCTTGTAAAACTACCCATAAACTTCTTTGACAAAGTTTTCATAAGTAACTTCTTTTGTCTTTAGATTTGACTTTTCTTTATAAAGGTTGATCAGTTTTTGGCTCATCAACTGTTCTGATAGTCTTTTAACTTCGTCTTGGTTTGATAAAACTCTACCAGCAATGCTATTTAGTTCTTCTTCCGCAGGATTTAATTGTCCAAACTGAGCCATTTGCGATTTAATAAATCCTTTAGCGAATTCTTTTAATTCATCAAACTGCACTTGAAGTTTGTTTTCTTGGATAATCTTCCCTTCAATTAACTGATAACGCAGTCCCTTTTCTGATTTCTCATATTCAGCGGCTGCCTCTTCATCAGAAAGTACTTTTTTGCCCGTAAGTTGGATCCATTTTTTTAAGAAACCCGATGGTAAATCGAACTTTATGTTTTCAATAAAGCTTTCAGTAACATCATTCAACAACTTTTGGTCTGCTTGCTGGGCAAATTGTTGTTCTGAATCTTCTTTAATTTTATTTTTTAAGTCCTCAGTGGAAGAAATGACATCTTTGCCGAAAAGTTTATCAAACAATTCTTGATTTAAGGGGGCAAGTTCTCTTTCGTTGATTTCTTCTATGGTGAAAGTAACTTCAATACTTAGGTTTTTAGATTTATCAGATGGTAAGGCTAAAGCATATTCCAATTCTTGGTCCTCCTTAAATAAATTTTTAGTATTTAAAGTGATGGTTTCGCCTACTTTTTTGCCTAAAAAAGCGTCAATGGCTTTCTTCTCTTTTAAATCACCCATTTTTAGGGTCGTTTTATTTTCAATAGCTTCTTCTTCATTTTTAAAAACGCCTAAAACTTCGGCTTTTTTATCAACCTCATTTTTACTGATTAATTTCCCATATTGATTTTGAATACGCTCTATTTGCTCCTCAATCATTTTGTCATCAGCCACTATTTTGTAATGTGTAATTTGTTTTTTAGAGCTTAATGAAACCTCAAAAATTGGTGCTAAACCTAACTCGAACTCAAAATCGAAATTTTCTGAGTCCCAATTAAAATTATCGCGTTGTTTTGGTAGAGGGTTACCTAGAACATCTAATTTTTCTTCGGTGAGGTATTTGTTGAGGTTGTCTTGCAATAGCTTATTTACCTCATCGACCAAAACGGCTTTGCCATATTGCTTTTTAATAATACCCATAGGTACTTGCCCTTTTCTAAAACCAGGAATATTCGCTTGTTTCCTATAATCTTTCAGGATGGTTTCAACTTTGTCTTGGTAATCGTCTTTGGTTACGGCAACCTTTACAACAGCATTTAATTCGTCAATCTGTTCTTTAGTGATATTCATTTTTATAACTTGTTTTACATCAATAAAATGGGATGCAAAAGTACTACAAAATGTGATTTGCTACAAGTTTTTAAACCACTGAATTTTTAATGGGCCTTTACTGATTTTTATCGTCTTTCAAGAAAGAGAAAAAAAGAGATTGTAAAAACGACAAACAAAGGCTAAATAATAGTGCCCACCAGAAGCCATTAACCTCGAAACCATCGATTAAACTATTGGCTAATAATATAATAATCGCATTAATAACAAGTAAAAAAAGACCTAAAGTTAAAATAGTTATTGGTAGCGTTAAAATGGTGAGTATGGGCTTCACGATAAAGTTTAACAGACCCAAAACTATAGCTACTATGATAGCGGTGTAATAAGTATCTACAAATACGTGTGGTAAAATTTTTGATAAAATGACTACAGATGTCGCAGTTAATAGAATTCTTAATATAAGTTTCATAATGGTTATTATTTAGGTTTATAAAATAAAAAAGGCGCTCCTAAAAGCGCCTTAAAAGTATAAATAAATTGGTAAGTTATTTTATGTAAAGACCCTTAAAATCCAATGGATTAACATTAGGCAAATTAGAACCGTATTTTGTATTAATAACTTTTGTAAATTCATTGGCAATTAAAGCGTAGCCTCTTGGTGATGGATGAACCCCGTCTAGAGAAAAAGCTCCGCCTGTTGCATAGGTTGCAGTAGCTCGGCTACCATCTGGTAGGCTGACACCACTTGTAGCTACTCTGTTTAAATATGCGTTAACATCTACCAAAGCTACATTGTATTGTGCTGCTAAAGCCGCAATAGTTTGGTTGTATCCTGCAATAGCAGTGGCTACTGAGGCTTGCTCTTGAGGCGTTAACACCCATCTGTCCGCTAAAGGCACAGCAACACCGTTGATGCTGGTAGGCACGCTAGGGTTTGCTAAGGTACCAATAATTGATTGTGCTGGTAAAACAATAAGATCACTAGCAGTAGCTTGGCGCATATTAATTAAGGCTGGGTTAAACCCTGTTAAATTGGTTAAATCCTCATCTATAATAACTACGGCATTTGCTGGGCCAGCAGCAAAGGTTATTCTTCTTTTGGCAAGTTCATCATTAGATAATAAGCCGAAACCATTTAATTGTGCCAAACCTGCATTGTAGGCACCATAAGCTGCTGCGCTATTTAAAAAGCCAGCCGTAGCGGCGTCTAAAGGTATTGGGTTATGGGGAACGGTTCTAAAATAAGGTATTGTAGTTACGTTAGGAATATTTGCTACTATGCCACCAGCACCTTTAGCCGTCATGGCTTGTAATATGCTGTTAAAAATACTGGCAAAAGTATTGTTATTGGTGATGTCATTTGGCCCGTAGGTTGCGGGGTTTAAATTTCCTGTTTGGTTATGGTCTGCACCAGCGCCTCCTTGCGTCGCGTATCCTAAAACATCATTATTACCAATCCATAAGCTAAAAAAAGTTGGGCTTTGACTTATTGCATCTGCTAAAACTGTGGCATTAGCAGAGGAAGCCATTCTAATAAAAAACGGATTTGCATTAGGTAATGCCGCTACATTGCCATATCCAGGGGCAACAAAATGAAAACTTTTTGCACCCGGAATACCCATATTGTTAAAAGGTCCTGCTACTCTGGTTGAAACTTCTGTTTTTCCAACACCTGCAACAGGTGTTGGACTAGGACGAGCTCCTCCAACTGCATTCCTAAACGAAAGTACTAATCTATTGCCAAAACCTGCTAATGGAACACCACCTAAGGTTAATCCACCTAAATTGTCTGCCATTAAAGGCACTTTAAAGTCTCCTCCGCCAGCAAGCCTGAAGTTGCCAGCCAGCATTACGGGTAAACTATTTTTTTGTCCTTCTTCAAAAAGTGCACCGTCAGAATAGCCCGCGGTTAAAGAGTTCCCTACAGACACAAACTTACTGAAATTGGCGGTGCCACTTGTGTAAACAATAGGCTCTAATATGGGTTCTTCGATTATATTGTCGTCGGTACACGAAATAAATAATAAGCTAAATGCAAATAATGTGATAATTTTTTTCATTATATTTTTGAGTTAAAGTTAGTTTAAATAAAAGAGTACATTTCATTCAAATTTAAAAAAAATTATAACACTGGCAACGGTATTGTAAAAAAAATTATGCATGCATAATAAAAACGTTCATTTTTTCACGAATTCATAAATTTATAGGAATATTCAAAAAATTGTTTTGGGTTTTCGGCATGCAGCCAATGACCTGCAGCGGCTATGGTTTCAACAGTAGCTCTCGGAAAATATTTTTTTATTTCTGTAGTATCTTCTTGTGTAATGTATTCTGATTTGTCTCCTCTTAAAAATAGGGTAGGGCCTTCGTAAGTGGCGTTTGACCCAATATTTTCGCCAACTTCTTCCATTTTAGTACTCAATACCTTCAAATTAAATCTAAAATCGAGGATACCTTTTTCTACCCAATACAAATTTTTCAAAAGAAATTGCCTCGTACCTAAATCTTTAATGTGTTTTGCTAAAGCATCATCGGCATCCGTTCTGGAAGCCAATGTTTGAATCTCAATAGCGTTTAAGGCGTTGATGATGGGTTGATGATGGGGAGGATAATATTTTGGGGCAATATCAGCCACTAGTAACTTAGTTACTTTTTCTGGATAGGAGCAGGCAAATTGCATAGCCGTTTTTCCTCCCATGGAATGCCCTAAAATGATGGTGCTTTCCAAATTATGGTGCGCCATATATTGTTTTACATCTTCTACTAAAACATCGTAATTAAACGCATTTGAACGAAAGCTTTTGCCATGATTGCGTTGATCTAATAAATGCACATCAAAACCATTTTCGGTATATTTAATTCCTAAAGTTTTCCAATTATCAGACATGCCTAGAAAACCATGTAGAATTATTAATGGCTTTCCAGTTCCTAAACGCTGAGAATGTAATATTTGCATTATTTTAATTTGTTAAGGTACATATTCACAACGTTTTCTAAACCAAAATATAAAGATTCACAGATTAAGGCGTGTCCTATAGACACTTCTAATAAATTGGGAATATAGTGTTTGAAAAACTGAATATTGTATAAACTTAAATCGTGACCAGCATTGATGCCTATGCCCAATTCGTTAGCGCTAGCTGCGGCGCTAATAAAAGGTTTTATTGAATTGTATTTTTCAACATCAGAAGTTGCATTTCTGAAATTCTCAGCATAACCTTCGGTATATAATTCTATACGGTCTGCACCTGTTTTAGCTGCATTCTGTACCATCGAAATAACTGGATCAACAAAGATTGATGTTCTTATGCCTTTTGCTTTAAAAACACCAATAACTTCTTTCAAAAAATCTTGATGCTTTTTAGTATCCCATCCTGCGTTTGAGGTTACTGCATCATCTGCATCAGGCACTAAGGTTACTTGCGTGGGAAGTAAATCTAAAACCAAATCAATAAATTTTTGATTGGGATTACCTTCTATATTAAATTCGGTTTTTACTATACTTTTTAGTTCTTTTGCATCCTTGTACTTAATGTGTCTTTCATCGGGTCGCGGGTGAATGGTGATGCCTTGCGCTCCAAACCTTTCGATATCGCTGGCTACTGTTAATAGATTAGGCATATTACCGCCCCTGGCGTTTCTCAGGGTAGCGATTTTATTTACGTTAACACTTAATTTTGTCATTATATCAAATACATTTATTCGGCAAAAATACAAATTAGAGATGCTTTTTAACACAGAACTGTTTTAAACTTTTTCTAATCATACAAAAAAAACTATTTACCCTTAGAGGCAAAAAGATGAAACCAGTTCGTTTTTAATTAGTAATTTGCACTATATTTATAAAGTATGAACATACAATCACATATCATAAATACGATTCCAATTTTTAAATTGACGGATTCCAATAAAAAGGTAGTTCGCTTTTTTAAAGACAATACCTACTCGCATGTTGCCATAACTGAAAACGATAAATTTTTAGGCGTTATTAGCGAAAATAACATGGAAGAATTTGATGAGGCTAAAAAATTAGAGGCCTATCGGTATTCTTTAGAATCCTTTTTTGTGAATAAAGACACCTCTTGGCTCGATGTGCTCGAAGCTTTTGCAAGAAACGAAGCGAATTGTATTCCCGTTTTAGATGATGATGCTAATATTTTGGGATATTATGAATTGAATGATATTGTAGGCGTTTTTATTGGGACTCCGTTTTTTACAGAACCTGGTGGTATTTTAGTCATTGCGAAAGGCATAAAAGACTATTCTTTCAGCGAAATTTCGCAAATAGTAGAAAGTAACAGTACCAAAATTATCGGTGCTTTTATTACGGATATTAGAAACGATATTATTCAAATAACGCTAAAAATTAGCGCATCTAACTTAAACGAAGTTATCCAAACCTTTAGGCGTTACAATTACACTATTCTTTTCGGAAATAATGATGATCAATTTTTAGAAGATTTAAAAGAAAGGTCAGATTATTTAGATAAATATTTAAACGTTTAATGCTATGAAGGTTGCAGTTTACGGACAAACTTACGCTGATAATGCCCTAGATTATGTCATTGAGCTATTAGATGAATTGAGTAAATTGTCAGCAGAAGTTTTTTTTGAAAAAGACTTTTACGAACTGCTAAGAAAATCTGGAAATATAGGTTCACATCAAATCTTCACAGAAGAAAAAGGTTTAGACAGCTCTTTTGATATGTTGGTGAGCTTTGGTGGTGATGGTACTATTTTAAGAGCCGTAACCTATGTTCGATATTTAAATATTCCCATTGTGGGTGTCAATACAGGTAGAATGGGATTTTTATCTACTTTCAAAAAGGAAGATGTTCGTAAAGTAATCAAGGAATTCATTACAGGAGAATATACCATTGTTGAACGCAGTTTAGTGGCCGTACATACCCATCCAAAAACTCCCGAGTTCGAAACAATAAATTTCGCCTTGAATGAGGTTACCGTCAGCAGAAAAGATACCACTTCTATGATTACGGTGGAAACTTATTTAGACAAAGAATTTTTAACATCATACTGGGCAGACGGACTCATAGTAGCAACTCCGACGGGTTCCACGGGCTATTCGTTGAGTTGTGGGGGTCCTGTTATTGCACCTACGGCAAAATCATTGATACTAACCCCTATTGCCCCCCATAATTTAAACGCAAGACCTTTAGTTATTGCAGACGATACACAAATACGTTTAAAAGTTTCAGGGCGAGAAGAGTATCATCTGATTTCATTAGACTCCAGAATTGCAAGCTTAAAAAATGGCACGGAAATTTTGATAAAAAAAGCGGACTTTACGATTAAAATGATTCAGTATAATTCTGAAAGTTTTTTAAAGACCTTGAGAAATAAATTGCTTTGGGGAGAAGATAAGCGTAATTAAGAGCTTGCACAACAATAAAAACTGCTAAAAGTTGTTTATCAAAGAGAGAACAACAGTATAGCCATTAGTTTTTATAGACTGTTGAAATTGTTATATTTGCAAACTTTTAAAATACATGAGAACATTTTTTGCATTGCTTTTTACGATGCTATTTTTTCAATTGAATGGGCAAACTTACGAAATAGGTATTATGGCTGGTGGCGTAAATAATATAGGAGATGTGGGGAGAACCAATTATATTGCCCCAACAGGTATGGGTGTCGGTGGTATTTTTAAATGGAATATAAGTAAGCGATACGCTTGGCGAACCAGTATTTTATATGGAGAATTCACCGCAGACGATACAAAATCGAATATGACATCTAGACAACAAAGAGCATATTTAGTGAATAATAATATCTTTGAAGCCTCTGCTGGTTTGGAATTTAATTTTGTTGATTATAATTTGCATCGATTAGGTAACACATTTACTCCTTATTTATATACAGGAATCACCTATTTTAGGTATGATTATAAGTATATTGTTGCCAATCAAGTCATCAATTTTAACGATCAGAGAGATGGGTCTTTTGCTATTCCTATGACTATTGGTTTTAAATATAGAATAAGTTATTCTCTTATTTTAGGAGCAGAAATAGGAGCTAGATATACGTTTACAGACAACCTTGATTTTAGTAACCCAGAAGATGCCAATTTAGGCCGTTCAAATGTGGAGTTTGGTAATATTTTCAGTAACGACTGGTATGTATTTTCGGGCCTTACCCTAACGTATGCTTTTAAAAGAAAACCATGTTCCGATTGCTTTGATTAATACAACTATGAGCAGTACTATTGATAAAAACAATCTACCAAAACACCTTGCTATTATTATGGACGGAAATGGTAGATGGGCTGAAAAACATGGTAAATTAAGAGTATTTGGACATGAAAATGGAGTTAAAACGGTTAAAAATACCGTAGAGTCCTGTGCAGAAATTGGTATATCTTATCTAACCTTATATACCTTTTCTACAGAAAATTGGAACAGACCAAAGCTTGAAGTAGATACCTTAATGCGGTTATTAGTGTCTTCTCTTAAGAAAGAGCTAGCGACTTTCATGAAAAATAATATTGTCTTAAATGCTATTGGTAATCTACATTCTTTGCCCAAAAAAGCACATAAAGAGTTGTTAGAAGTTATTTCAAAAACCAGCAAAAATAATGGTATGACCTTGACCTTGGCACTAAGTTACGGCGCTAGAGAAGAAATTACAAATGCTATCCAGGCCATAAGCTTCAAAGTTAAAAATAATATAATTTCTATTGAAAATATTGACGAAACCATTATTAATACTCATCTTTACACGCATAATTTACCAGATGTAGATTTGCTCATACGTACGAGTGGCGAACATAGAATAAGTAACTTTTTACTTTGGCAAATTGCGTATGCCGAATTATATTTTACGAAGGTGTTATGGCCCGATTTTACAGAGCAACATTTGGTTGAAGCAATATTAAATTACCAAAATAGAGAACGAAGATTTGGAAAAACTAGCGAACAACTTATCTAGAGTGGCGAAAAAGTGCAGCTCTCTTCAAAAAATCACCTTTTTTTTATTTCTATTTAGTCTAGCAGGTTTTGGGCAAGATACTTCTTTCGACGAAGGTAAAAAATACATTTTAGCAGGCCTACAAGTTACGGGTTTGCAGAGTTACAACGAACAAACCGTAAAAACCTACACAGGTTTGAGAGATGGACAGGTAATTACTGTTCCTGGTGATGATATTAGTGCAGTTATTCAAAAACTTTGGGGCTTAGAGCTTTTTAGTGATATCACCTTTTTTATTGCGAACATAGATGACGATAAAATATACTTAGAACTAAATATACTAGAAAGGCCTACCTTAACTAATGTTACCCTATTTGGGGTTAAAAAAGGGCAAGTAGATGAGATCCTAAAAGATACCGATTTAAAGAAAGGTAAAAAAATTACCGAAAACCTTATTTCGAATACTAAAAATTACCTTCAAAATAAATACAAAAAGAAAGGCTTTCTAAATACAAAAGTGACCATTGCTACTGCTATAGATACTTCCGAAGCCAATGCCCAAAGTATGGTGGTAAACATCAAAAAAGGTGCTAAAGTAAAAATAAGTAGTATTAATTTTGAGGGCAATGAACAGCTATTGGACAACAGATTAAAAAAGGCTCTTAAAAAAACCAAAGAAAAATCCTTAAAAAATATTCTAAAATTAAAAAGATCAAAATATATTCCTGAAGAATATAAGGCTGACTTGGTAAAATTAGTAGAAGCTTATGCCGAAAAAGGGTTTAGAGATGCTCGAATTATATCAGATACCATCATCAGAAATGGGGAAGAATTAATTGATATTAATATTAAGGTAGAAGAAGGGGATAAATATTATTTTGGTGAAATAGATTTTGTTGGGAATACGGTTTATACGGATAGACAGTTAGCCACAGTACTTGGTATTAACAAAGGAGATATCTATAATGGGGTATTGTTAAAAGAACGGATTGCGGATGATACAAAACCCGATCCTAACGATATTACCAGTTTATATCAGAATAATGGCTATATGTTTTCTAGTATCAACCCAGTTGAGGTTTCTGCGGTAAATGATACTATTAATTTTGAAATACGAATTATTGAAGGGAAAGAGACTTTCTTAAACCATGTAACGGTTGATGGTAATGACAGAACCAATGACCACGTAATATTTCGAGAATTAAGAACTAAACCAGGACAAAAATATAATAAATCGGATATTATCCGCAGTATTAGAGAACTCGGAGCTTTGGGATTTTTTGATGCTGAAAATGTAAAACCAGATGTGTTGAACCCAGATCCTAATTCTGGTACCGTAGATTTAAATTACAGTGTAGTTGAAGCGGGTTCTAGCCAAATAGAATTGCAAGGAGGTTATGGGGGCGGTGGTTTTATAGGTACTTTAGGTTTGTCGTTTAGTAACTTTGCCATTAAAAATTTATTAAATAAAAAAGAGTATAAACCTGTTCCCATGGGCGATGGTCAAAGTTTCGCCCTACGTTTACAGGCTAGTCAGACCTTTAGAGTGTATAGCTTAAGTTTTACAGAACCTTGGTTAGGTGGTAGAAAACCAGTGAGTTTTAGTGCCTCTTTATCAAGAACTAGAAACTTTGATTTTGACAGAGCACAACAATTCCGCGGTCGGTTTGAAGTAGATAAAAGTAGGAGTTTCGCCATTACTGGTATTACTTTAGGCTTAGCTAAACGCGTACAATGGCCCGACGATTTCTTTACCATATCACATTCCTTAGGCTATCAGTTATACGAATTTAGAGATTTTAACGTAACCAACTTAAATTTTGGTAACGGTAACGCCAATTCTCTGGCATATACCTTAGGCATCTCTAGAAGATCTGCAGGGTCTAACCCAATTTTCCCTACCTATGGCTCTAATTTTGAAGTTCGAGCTAAATTTACGCCGCCTTGGTCTTTATTTAATAATGTAGATTACGACCAACTGAATGAAGAATTAGCAGCCATTACGAATCCTAATGGGCCAGAATTACAACGAAATAATCAAGAACGTTTTAGATGGTTAGAGTTTTATAAAGTCAATTTTAAAGGCGATTGGTACACCACTTTAATTGGGAGACAAAGTAGTAAGTCATTGGTTTTGCGGACCAATGCAGAATTTGGCTTCTTAGGTAACTATAATAGTAAAAAAGGTGATGTGCCTTTTGAACGTTTTTTCTTAGGAGGTGATGGTATGGGGGTTTTTACACTCGATGGTCGTGAAAATATACAGTTAAGAGGTTATGAAAATAATTCATTAACACCATTTAATCCTCTTACGGGACAACAAGATGGAGCTACCATTTATAATAAGTTTACCATGGAACTAAGGTATCCATTGACATTAAAACCATCTGCATCTATTTATGGGCTAGTTTTTGCAGAAGGCGGGAACTCCTTTCGCAATTTTAATGAATTTAATCCGTTTGAAATAAAAAGATCTGTTGGTGCTGGTTTACGTATTTTTATGCCTGCCTTTGGTTTGTTAGGAATCGATTTTGGGTACGGGTTTGATAATGATTTTGCCAATCCTGTAGGAACTCCAAGTGGTTTCCAAACACATTTCATCATTGGGCAACAGTTTTAGAAAGTTAAATACGTAATATCAACATCAATTTTAAAATAACGATTGGTAATTTGCATAGTGGTGCGTGTTTAAATAAGTTTACTTAAAATTCAAAGTTTTTTAGTATTAAACTTTAGAATTTTGTGGGCTTTCTTAAAATATTTATTTATTTTGGCACGATATTTTATATAGCAGTAAATGTAAAGTTAAGATGAAGACAAAAGTTCTTTTATTTTTTGTTGTATTGCTAGTATCTTTGAGCGGTTTTGCGCAGCAAAGAGGCGTTAGGATTGCGTATGTTGATATGGAGTATATTCTTGAAAACGTAGAGGAATATAGAGAAGCCAACGAACAACTTGATGTCAAAGTGCAAAAATGGAAGTTAGAGTTGGAGCAAGAACAAAATGTCATTAATCAATTTAAAAAAGATTTGATGGCCGAAAAAGTGTTGTTAACCAACGAACTCATTGCGGAACGGGAAGAAGATATTAAAATACTGGAGAAAGAAATGTTTGATTATCAACAAGACCGTTTTGGGCCTAATGGAGATTTATTCCTTTCGAAACAACGATTAATTCAGCCGATACAAGATCAGGTTTTTAATGAAGTTCAAAAAATTGGGCAGAGTAAAAATTATGATATGATTGTGGATAGATCAGCTGATTTTGTGATGTTGTATGCTGATAAACGTTTAGATCTTAGTGAGCTGGTTTTAAAAGCTATTTCTAGAACCCGTAAAGTAAGCGTGGCACGTGAAAAGGCAGATAGGCGTAATGCTATTGATGATTTTGAAGATGAAGCGCCTGCAGAAAGAGAAATGACCGATGCTCTAAAAGAAAGAATATCACAGTCCGAAGAAGCGCAGTTAGCAAGAGATAAAGCTGCAGGAGATAAAAGAGATGAACAATTAAAGTTAAGAGAAGAACGCAAAAAAGCCTATGATGAACGCCGTAAGAAACTTTTAGAAGAGCGCGACGCAAAGAAAAAAGAAACACAAGAAAAAGAAAATATCGAAAATTAAGATTCAACAAAGATCCGACAAGAGAAATAAACCATTAATCTAACATTCAAAATAGTAAATTTTAAAAATCATGAAACACTTAAAAAAAATAGTAGGAGCAGTAGTTTTATTTGTAGCAACAACTAGTTTTGTTCAAGCACAAAACAAAGTAGCTCACATTGATGTAACCGAATTAATGTCTGCCATGCCAGAAATGAAAGCGGCAGAAGCTGAACTTAAAAAGTTGCAAGAAACCTATGGTGCAGACATTCAAAGTTCTGTAACCGAAATGCAAAACAAATACAAGCAATATCAAAACGAGGCAGCAACTAAATCTGACGAAGAAAATCAGAAAAGAATGGCTGAATTAGAAGGTTTTGATAGAACAATTAAAGAAGCACAACAAAAGGCAGGTCAAGAGTTACAAACCAGACAGGTAGCATTATTAGGTCCTATTTCTGATAAAGCAAAGGCAGCTATAGAAAAAGTAGCGGCAGCACAAGGCATCAATTATGTATTAGACTCTTCACAAGGGAGCGGAGTAATCGTAGCGAAAGGAACAGATTTATTAGCTTCTGTAAAAAAGGAATTAGGTTTCTAAGAAAATTATAATTTAAATTAAAAAAATCCACTTTCTATAAAGTGGATTTTTTTGTTACAAAAAATTTGAATATTTAATAAGAATAATATTTTTAATGTAACTTTAAATTCTATTTTAAGATGACTATGAGTAAACGACCTATAGGTATTTTTGACTCTGGTGTTGGTGGCACTTCTATCTGGAAAGAAATCAACAACTTGCTTCCTTATGAAAACACCATTTATTTAGCAGATAGTAAAAATGCACCTTACGGCGAAAAAAGTGCTGAAGAAATAGTAACATTAAGCGTAAAAAATACCGAATTTTTAATATCCAGCGGCTGTAAGTTAATTGTAGTGGCATGCAATACTGCAACTACAAATGCAATTACTCATTTAAGAAAAAGGTATTCTGTTCCCTTTATAGGTATAGAACCCGCTATTAAACCTGCTGCTTTAAATTCGATTTCCGGAAAAATAGGAATATTGGCTACGAAAGGTACTTTGTCAAGTGCACTTTTTCATCAAACATCAAAAAATGTTACTGACGGCATTCAGTTAATCGAACAAAATGGAGAAGGTTTGGTGCCATTAATCGAACAAGGAAAATTAAATGATGATAAAACAAAACTGCTCCTCGATAAGTACCTCCATCCTATGGTAGCAGAGGGCATCGATTATTTGGTTTTAGGCTGCACACATTATCCATATTTAATTCCTTTAATTAAAACTATTTTACCAGAACATATACAAATTATAGACTCAGGCGAAGCAGTAGCAAGGCAAACCAAATATATATTAGAACAACAAGGCTTGTTAGGGTTAAAAAACAAGGCAGTTCATCAGTTTTACGGCAATGCAGATATCACTGTTCTAAAAGCCTTTTTAATCGACTTTAACGGGGAGATTGCGTATCAGGATTTTTGATGGTGTTGTCGTTAGTCTTTAGTCAGTAATCTTTAGTCTTTTTAAAAAAAACTTCAAACAACTAAACTTTAGACATTTGATATTCGACTCGTTATTTTCAGTTTTCCATTTTTAATTATCAACGCTTTCTTATGTAGCTTATATAAGTAAAATCATATTGGTGTTTTTCATCTTTTGGATGGTATTCTTCTTGAGTGATTTCCCAATTTTCAGCATCAATTTCAGGAAAAAAAGCATCAGCTTTAAAGCTATCATGAACTCTGGTAAGTTCTATTTTATTCGCTTCTTCCAGTCCTAGAGCATAGATTTCGCCACCGCCAATAATAAAAACTGAAGTTTCCTTTTCCGTCATTTTCAAAGCGGCATCAAGGCTATGAACAATAAAACAATCATCAAAATCTGTTGTGTATTTTTTATCTCTAGTTATAATAATATGCTTTCTGTTGGGAAGCGGTTTTTTAAAACTTTCAAAAGTTTTTCTGCCCATTATAATGCTATGACCAGTCGTCAATGTTTTAAAACGTTTAAAATCATCAGGTAAATGCCACAATAAATCATTGTCTTTTCCTAAGGCATTATTTTCTGCTGCCGCTGCGATTAAGGTAATTGTTTTCAATATTCTTTTTTTTAGTGAAACACTATTTTTAATTCAAAAGCCGAGTCTTCAATTAAAAATAGATTGTTGAGATAATCCTTTATTTTTAGAGGGATCTGTTATTTATTAACTTTAAATTTCTGAGTCTGGTTTATTTATCTGCGACATCGGAAACTCTGTTTCGATTTCTTTTTGCAATAGTGCAATACGCCTCTTTTGTTTGGCAACTAATTTTTCGCGTTGCTCGCGTTCCCAAGCTGTTCCCATAAATTTTTGAGTAATAAAAACAGTAATAAAATGTAGTACGAATAAAAAAGCCCAAAAAGTAATTGCCCAAATAAACCAATTATAGTTTTCGCCGTATTTTAAAATTTTATTGATTAAAATAAGAAAAACACTTCCCACCAGAAAAACAATAAAATGTGCGTACAATCGTTTTTTCTGTTTAATGCGTAACTGGGCATATTCTAAAAGCTCATGCTGCTCTAGATCAATTTCTGATTTTTTTTTAGCTTTAGAAAACATGAAAATAGATATCTTTACCAACAAATATACTGAGAACTGATTTAAACTTTTTTGCATTCGCTAAAAAATTGTCTTTTTTTGTCTGCTTTTTCTTTTTTTCTTTTCTTAGCGCTGATTTGAAGCTCTAAAAGGTCTTTTATTAGTCAAAAAAAACTAATTTTCGCTTAAATGCGAAAAGTTCAAATCAGTGCTGCAATTAGCATTTTTAACGATTGATATTATGCAAAAGATTAGTAAAGAATTTCCCATTTTAGATCAGTACGTTTATGCCAATACCGCTGCTTATGGTATTTTGTATGATAGTCTTTTAGATTGGCGACAAGAGCACGATTTAGATTATTTAATTGGTGGAAGCACCTTTAAAATCAAAAGTCTAAAACTAATTTCGGAAACACGAGAAACTGTAGCCAAGTTTTTTAATTGTCAAAAAGATAACGTCGCTCTCGTGCCCAACTTTTCTTTAGGATTAAATATGCTGCTAGAAGGTTTAGATAAAAAACACAAAGTTTTATTACTTAGCGATGATTACCCCTCATTAAATTGGCCTTTTGAAACCAGAGGTTTTGATATTAGCTATATCAACATTAGCAAAAACCTGGAAGACGATATTTTGGCCTATATTGAAAAAGAAAATATCACGGTTTTAGCATTGAGCCTAGTGCAATGGCTCAACGGAATCAAAATTGACCTCTCTTTTTTAAAGAAGTTAAAAGAAATACATCCCAAACTTATAATTATTGCAGACGGAACCCAATTTTGTGGGACAGAAACTTTTGATTTTGATAATTCAGCGATTGATGTTTTGGGAGCTAGTGCTTACAAATGGCTTTTGGCAGGCAGTGGAAATGGGTTTATGCTCTTCAAAGAAACTGCAAAAGCCCATTTTGACTTGAAAACCATTGGTTATAATAGTGCAAATGCAGATTTACAGCAGAAAAATACGTTCCGATTTATAAAACATTTAGAACCAGGACATTTAGATACCTTAGCTTTTGGAAGTTTAAAAAAATCGTTAGTATTTTTAATGGATATTGGCATGGACAAAATAAGTGCTATGAATAAAGAGTTGAGTGAATTTGCCATGCAACAATTTTCTAAAATGAACCTATTAGAAGAAGCAGTGGTTCAACGAAAAGTACATAGCACTATCTTTAACATCAAAGGAAATCAAAAACTTTTTGATCAACTTACGCAAAATGATATCATTTGTTCGATGCGGGGAGACGGAATTCGCCTTAGTTTTCACTTCTATAATACGACAAAAAATATCAGTAAACTTATTGATGTCATAAAAAAATCAAGTTAGCAGTTATGATTATGCAAAAATTTCTATTAATTTATTGATAATTTGAATTTTTTATAATTTCTATTTTGCTAAAATTGCAAATCGTACTTAACTAATTGGTTATCAATAATATTATAACGTGCTTTGTGGCGAATTTTAAAATGAAACACTATGGCTATTACAAAACAGTATTTAAAAGGTAAGCCGGTTTGTAAAGTAACCTTTACAGTACCAGCAGAAGAGGCGGTAAAAGTATTTGTCGTTGGTGATTTTAATCAATGGAATCCAAAAGAAGGCGCATTAAGAAAACTAAAAAATGGAACTTTTAAGGGTACAATGGACTTACCAAAAGATACCTCTTATGAATTTAGATACCTTGTTGATGATAGTTTTATAAATGATGCAGAAGCAGACGGTTATAAATGGAATGAATTTGCTGGTGCAGAAAATTCGGTTTTGGCATTATAAGCCAAGCAAATTTATAATATATATAGCTGAAACAAAATTTGTTTCGGCTTTTTTTATGATCGAAGATTTATTGAAAAATGAAAGTAATTGGAATAGAAAAGGGAATTTAATCAGGTGCTCCATTTATCATTTATGGCTTGACTTTAGTGAATGTTAAAAATATTCGTCTAGCTTCTAATTCTAAACTTGGATCTGTACCTTTGGTTCTTATGTAAGTTATATAATCTTCTTTATTGGTAATAAAAAAGATATAAATTTTTTTATGTATGCCATTTTCTAACGCATATTCAGGGTATCTAAATTTTTTTTTGATATGACTCAAGACCTCTTTTTGAAAACATAATCGCTGTTCTTGTTTACTTTCTCCGGCTCATCCTCGAAAACAGGAACTTCCTCAATAATATTAAAGGCGAGAGACAGTAAATTATCATTTGACTTTTTTACGGGTTTATCAAATTTTGTTTTGATGTTTATAATAGAAAAAATATTTTGGTTTCAGGAATAGTTTGAAGCTTCAAAATAAACTCCGTCGTGCCTGCAATTCCAGCATCAATGGGTGAAACCATTTTTGGCAAATTAAAAATAATTGCTTTTAAGTTATCTTGTAATATTGGATATTCCGCTTTAAAAAAGAAAACTTCTAAAATCTAATCAATTGAATCTACCTTAAAACTAAAATACAGATTAAAACCATCCCTATTTTTGCGATTTTTTTTCTACGCTATAATTTAAGACATTTGAGGGCTTATTCATCAAAGTTATTCTAACACAGCTTTCTTTTAAATTTGAAGAAGTAACAACACAAGTTATAAAAGTGGCATAGTTATTTTCATTAAAGGGATTATAACCATACTCCTAGGATTGACTTTGAAAATTAAACTAGAAGCTATGACGAAAAATATCACC
>Ga0209491_10001379_pt1 | contig 47775 bp, 41 predicted proteins | sample BON02_FD_187213 | JGI IMG/M metagenome (GOLD analysis project Ga0209491, IMG submission 187213) | Freshwater microbial communities from Lake Bonney liftoff mats and glacier meltwater in Antarctica - BON-02 (SPAdes) (version 2) | ecosystem: Environmental > Aquatic > Freshwater > Ice > Glacier...
GGGGGGGTGAGCGTGGAGTGAGGCGAGGTGCGACGGCGGTGGGGCAGGGGCGGGCGTGGGCAAGCCTCGCCCCTACGGGTGGGGAGTCGGACTTGGGCGGGTGAGCGTGGAGTGAGGCGAGGTGCGACGGCGGTGGGGCAGGGGCGGGCGTGGGCAAGCCTCGCCCCTACGGGGGAGGAGACGGAGTCGGGCGGCGATGTTACGGCGGTGGGGCAGGGCGGGCGTGGGCAAGCCTCGCCCCTACGGGGGAGGAGACGGAGTCGGGCGGCGATGTTACGGCGGTGGGGCAGGGGCGGGCGTGGGCAAGCCTCGCCCCTACGGTGAAGGAACGGGAGGGCTGAAAGTTGCTGGGGATCGAGGCTTGAGTTTTTCTTCTTTTGACCGGAGGTCGGACAGTTGATCCGTTGGGGAATGGCTGATTTTAAAAACCTGATTCGGATGATGGCAGTGGGGTTAGTGGCGGGGGTGATGGGGAACGCACAGAGTGAGCAGGTGGTGCTACCGCAGGTGAATTGGGATGATCCGGTGACTTTTACGATGACGGGTGAGCCGACGTATTTTCATCGGCATCGCATGGAGGTGGAGGATGTCGCCGCAGAGGAGCAGGCGATCTATCAGGGGTCTTGGTCGGGGGAGCTGGGGATGCGAGTCGAGGGTTTGAATGACGGTGAATCCTACCGGGTGCATCTGGGCTATACGGAGATGGATATGAATGCGCCGCGTCGTCGGGTGTTTGATATTCTGATCAATGGGGAGGTGGTGCAGGAGGAGGTCTGCATTTTTAATGAGGTGGGTAATCGGCGGGTGTTGAGTTTCGATTTTGAGGCGAAGGCGAAAGGTGGCGTGATTACGTTCTCGCAGCGCAAATCGGTGCCGGGGGCGGATGTGCCGGTATTTTTCGTGATGCGGGTTTTCGATCAGGCGGACCGTTTGGTGGGGCAACAGACGGCGGATGAATTGCGGCCGCCGGAGTGGGATTTGCACGGGTATTTCGACAAGATCTATTTTGGCCCGATCAAGGATGACCACGATTTACCACCGTGGGAGGGAACGTATAAAATACGGGCGCATGAGCCGGAAAAATTAACGGCGGCAGATGTGATGGGACCGGATGGAATCGCCTACCCGAACTGGACCAATGTGGGTATCCCGGGGGGGATTCCGAGATTGGCGGAGACGTTGTCCGCCGCTGATTTTGGTATGGTGCCCAATGATGAGGGGGATGATTCGGCGGCGCTGCAGAAGGCCGTCGATGCGCTGCAGACGGGGGGGGGCGGCGTGCTGTTCATTCCGGAAGGGGTTTACTACCTCGATCAACCGGTTGAGATCACGGGAGACAACGTGGTATTGCGGGGGGCGGGAATGAAGCGGACGCGTTTGTTGTCCCGATTCTCGATGACGGGCAAGGCGCCGGAAATTCATGGCGTCGAGGAGGGGGGAGCGATGGGACCGGCGCATTTCTTTTATGGTCGAGTCGATCCGGTGGGCATGACGGCGATCAAGTTGGCGGTGGATGACCAGGTGGTGCGGAGTCAGGTCTACCCGGGGCTGTGGGAAACGGCGATTTTGCAGCGGTTCGCGGTAACGGAATTGTTGGAGAGGGTGGGGCCAGGGTCACACATGCTGCGATTGACGGTATCTTATCGCGATGGTTCGGAGCGGAGCGTGGGCCGGAAAGTGGAATTGACGGACCGGGCTATCGAGGCGCGGCGGGCCGTGGGCACGATGGGCATGATTACGTTTCGGGGCACGGGGATGCAGGGGGAGCGCATGGCGTTGGCCCGGGATGGTCGCCGGGGTGACATGAGTTTGGAATTGGAGGCGGGGCATGGCTTGAAAGCAGGGGACCGCATTCTGGTCGATGCGCCCAATACAGACCGGTGGCGGGCGATCACCCGGAACGATCACAAGGGCGGCGCGTATCGCCGGAATATGTATGAGATCACCAGGGTGAATGGTAATCGGATCGAACTGCCGGAAGCCTTGCGGATCGAGTTTCCCGTGATTGACGGGGCCTGGGTGCAGCGGCTGCGTCCGCTGCTCCATTGCGGGGTGGAGGATCTCAGTTTGGAGCACTTGAACGATGCCAATGTTTACAGCGTCGTTTTCGAGTTTGGTTGGGAGTCGTGGGTGCGCGGGTTAGAGGTGATCAAGACGGGAAATAAGGCGCTTTATATGCCTAATTCTAAGCGGTGTGAGGTGCGCGATTCGGTGTTTGACCGAGCGTGGAATAATGGAGGCGGATCGGCTTATATCGGGTGGGAGCATTCCTACGATAGTTTGATGGAGCGGGTGACGACTTATGACATGCGGCATGCGCCGGTGGTGCAGTGGGCGTCGTCGGGCAACGTGATTCGCGACAGTGTGTTCCATAATAGCGATGCGCAGTGGCATGCGGGTTGGACGAACGAGAATCTCTATGAGGGACTCATCGTGGAGTCTTCCCAAGACGGTGGTTCCTATGGCAACGGCATGTGGGCGTCGGGGCCGGAAGACACGGGGCACGGTCCGAATGGGCCGCGTAATGTGATTTACAATTGCAACATCACTTCCACCAAAACGGGGATGTGGCTGGGGGGGATGAACGAGGCTTGGTTGGTGCTCTACAATCGATTTGTGGTGGGGCGAGGGCCCGCGATTTTAGCCAAGGCCGCGAGTTTTGATCACATCATTCAGGGGAACGTATTTGTGATGATGGAGCCGTATCCTGCGGCGATCTATTTGGGGTCGCGCGACTGCATCGGGATCGAGCTGATCAATAACCGTTTCTACGGCGATGTGGATCAACTGATCGAGGGAAGCGTGCATCCCGAGGTGATGTTTGATAATCGAATTTTGCCGTCGGGTGATGTGAATCGTCCGCACCCGCCGGTGCGCTCGATTTACGAGTGGCAACAGGAGAACCGGGATGAGATCCGGAGTGATCAGTTGCGGCGCGCGCGGGCTCAGGCGCGGTGAGGCGCACGCTGAGAGGCAAGGACTTTTTTAACCACGAATGGATACGAAGGGCTTCGTCTACCGACTACGCACTGAGGGGCTGATGGATTGAAGTTTTTTTGGTGCCGAGGGGCAGGGCTTTTTAATGTCAAGATGTAGAGAGCTGACGCAATGGAAGTGATTTTTTATGGCTGAGAGGTAACGAGGATTTGGCCGCAAAAGAACGCAGAGAACACAAAGAATAATCAGAACCGAGGGGTAGAGGTGGTTTGATTTTACAGAAGGGAACGAAGTTGAACGTAGGGGCTGACGCACGGTGGGTTTTTACGGGAGGAAACAGAGGGAACGGAGGCGGAGCCGGGGGGCAGGGGGTGTCGGGCGTAAAGCCCCGACCCACGTCGGAGGGCTGACGCATGGTGGGTTCTTACAGGCCGGAGCCGGGGGGCAGGGGGTGTCGGGCGTAAAGCCCCGACCCACGTCGGAGGGCTGGCTCGCGGGGGACGGACCAGCGGTTCGTCTCGATCTTCGGTGGGGCAGCGGAAATCGTGCGGTTGCGTTGGGGGGCGGGTTTTTTTTAGGTTTAGGTGAACTCCTTTTTTACCTCTATGAATCGTCGCTCTTTTGTTTCTTCTCTCGCGGCCGCTGGTGCGGTGGCGGCTACTGCTCCTCGTTTGTTTGGCGCTGCTTCGATGAAGGCACCGACGATCGGTTTGATCGGGAGTGGGTGGTATGGGGGCGTGAATTTAAACAGCTTGTTGCTGAACACAGGTGGTCGCGTGACGGCGTTGTGTGATGTGAATACCAATCATCTGACCGAAACGTTGGCGTTTGTGGCGGAACGGCAGGGTGCCGTGCCGTGGACTTTTGTGGATTACAAGGAGATGTTGGCGAGTGAGGTGCCGGATATCGTGATTGTGGCGACGCCGGATCATTGGCATGCGTTGCCGGCTATTGCGGCGATGAAGGCGGGGGCGGATGTGTTGCTGGAAAAGCCGATCGGCGTGGATGTGTTGGAGGGGGAAGCGTTGGTGGCAGCGGCGCGAAAGTATGATCGAGTCGTGCAGGTGAATACGCAGCGGCGGAGTTATCCGATTTTTCGGATGGCGAAGGAGAAATTTGTCGAGGCGGGGCGATTAGGAGTGATCGGTTTGGTGGAGACGTATTGGTATAGCGGGGGCGGTCGCAAGGGGGTCGCCGAGGAATTGGAGGTGCCGGATTATTTGGATTATAATGCGTGGACGGGGCCGGCACCGATGCGGCCGTTTACCGCGGTCATGGAGGATCGGGGCTGGCGCCGGTATCAGGAATACGGCAACGGGGTCGTGGGGGATATGGGCGTGCATAAGATCGACGTGGCCCGGTGGATGCTCGGACTGGGCTGGCCGACGAAAATCAGTTCAACCGGGGGGATCCGTTTCCCGGAAGGCACGGATGCGAATACGTCGGATTATCAGCGTGTGGTGTTGGAGTTTCCGGAACTGACGATGACGTGGGAGCATCGTTTGTGGGGGAGGTCGCCGATCAGGAATCAGCGGCATTGGTCGGATGGATGGGGCGTGCGGATGATAGGCACGAAGGGCACCCTCGATGTCACGATGCTGCATTATACGTTCTCTCCGAATGGTCCGGGCGAAGAGGAAACTTATCATGAACTGGCCCCGGATGGTGATCCCGCTAACGCAGATTTCAGCCAGGGCTCGAGGCCGGTCGAGGTGATGGGGGAGAAAAATCACGCGGAGAATTTCATGGCCGCGAGGGCGAGTCGGAGTCGGCCGGTGGCGGACATCGAGGAGGGGCATATTTCGAGTGCCAGTTGTCAGCTGGCGAACATCGCGCTCACGTTGGGGCGACCGGTTTCTTACGACCCGAAGACACGGACGGTGCCGGGTGACGCGGAGGCTACGGCGTTGCTGGCGCGGAACTATCGCGCGCCGTGGAAACATCCGATGCCGAATTCGGTGTGAGGGGCAGGGGGGGGCTGACGCACGGTTGTTTTTTTACGGGAGGGAGCCGAGGGGCAGGGGGGACGGAGCCGAGGGGGACGGGGAGCGGAGCCGAGGGGCAGGGGGGGCGGGCGTAAAGCCCCGACCCACGTCGGAGGGCTGACACACGGGCGGGGTTACGGGACGGAGCCGAGGGGGACGGGGTGTCGGGCGTAAAGCCCCGACCCACGTCGGAGGACTGACGCGCGGGCGGGGTTACGGGAGGCGGCGTCTTCAAGCATCGCCCCTTGGTGCTCAAAAAATGGGGTGCCGGGATAATTTCCGACCCACTTTGAAGTGCTGAGCCCTAGAGACCTTTGGGGTCGAAGGAGTCGGTTTGGGAAAGCACGTGCTCGTCGAAGATGACGGTCTTGGGGAACCGTAGATTGGATACGGTGGCGAGAGGATCGTGGACGGAGAGGATGAAGCGGGGTTTGTGGCCGGGGGTGATGCGGCCAATGGGATCGGCGTAGGCGAGGCGGGCGGCGCTGGCGGCGGTGGCAGCACGGAGGATGGCAGCGGTGGGCATGCCGGCGCGTTCCATGAGCTCGAGCTCGAGGATGAAACCGAGACCGTGGGCGACGCCTACGGATCCGGCGTCGCTACCGGCAATGATTTGCACGCCCATCTGGTAGCCTTTGACGAGGGTGGCGGCGTGGTTGTCGAGAATGCGTTGGAGGTTGCCGACGATTTGTTCGTCCCAGCCGAAGCGGGCGGCGTTATCGACCTGCAGTTGGACCGGGGCGAAGGTGGGGATCCAGGCGATGTTGAGGTCGCGGAGTTTGGCGAGTTGGTCGTCGCGGAGGAAGAATCCGTGTTCGATCGAGTCGACGCCGCCGTCGATGGCGTAGTCGATGCCGATGTCGCCGGAGGAGTGGGCAAAGGTCTGGCGACCGTGACGCTTGGCGGCGGCGACGATGGCAGCGACTTCGGCGGTATCCATCTGGGGCTTGGTGGTAACGATGCCTTGCTTGAAGTTGATGATGCCGGTCGGGAGAAGTTTGATCCGGTCGGCACCATCGGCGATGCGGGAATCGACGCAGGCATCGATGGAGGCGTGGTCCTCGATCGGGGAGCCCATGAACTTCCCGTAGCGGCCGGCGTGGTGGATAGCTGCGCCGGGGCTATCGAGGTAAGGCATGATGGGGCGGTTGGGTGACTTGGATTGGCGAGCGAGGGCAAGGCCGACGCCGTCTTTGTCGCCGGCGTCGCGGACGGCGGTGATGCCGAGGGTGAGGAGGGGTTCGAGCCGAGCTCGGGCACAGGCCAAGTGTTCGGTCGACGTTTGCGTGAGGTAGGCAGCGCGTTTTTCGACGTCGAGTTCGCCGCCTTCCAGGAACAGGTGGGCGTGGGCTTCGATGAGACCCGGCATGAGCGTGGCGTCGGGGGCGGTGACATCGGGGCCAGTTTGGCCGGGATTGAGTTGTCCCGCGGGCGGAGTATTCCCTTCGGTGCCGACGAAGTGGATACGATTGGCATCATAAACGACGTGGGCGTCGCGGGTGGTGGTTTCACCGTCGAAGAGCGTGCCAACGTGGAGCCAGATGCGGCGGGTGGTGGTGGCGGCGGGAACGGAAATAGGAGTGGATTGGATCACGGGGAGGGAGGGTTTTGTTGAACGACGTCTAAGCGCGGAGCGAATGGTATGACATAGACACCTTTAGCTTCATCCCGCCGGGCGGGACTTTGGACTGAGAGGCAGTGGGATTGGTCACGGAGGAGGAAAAGAATTTTGGGAGGAGGTTTGTGAGATCGAGCGAGGATCCGAATTGGGGCACGCTGGTCTTTCTGGAAGAGTGGATCGATTCAGTGCGCTCGGTAAGCCCCCGGCGTTCTCCGGGCGAAATATCCTGCCTTAGAGCTTGGCGAGGTTGCCGAAGGAGTAGACGTGGAATTTGGCGAGATTGGGGTGGGCCTTAAATTTTTCGACGATGTAGGTTGGGTCGAAGCCGGTGACGAATCGCATGAGGTTCATTGGATTGGAAAGGAACCCTTTTACCGAGTTTTCGATGCCGCAGACTCGGGCGAAGCGGAGCAGTTGTTTGGAGCTGCAGTGGTTGGGCACGCCGAGGTAAACGGGCAGGGGCGACGCATCGAGGAAGCGGGCCACCGCCTTTTGATTGAGCGACCATTGAGTGACGATGAATTGAGCGTAGCTCTGCTTGGCCTGGAGAATTTCAATGCCCTCCTCGAAGGTGATGGGGCCGTTGCCATCGGGAAATCCACCGACGCCAATTTCCCAACCGGCAAAGGCGCCCGTGTTGATCAGATCGGTGACGGTGGAAAATTCACCGTCACAATCGCCCCCGCCGCGGATGAAGAGCGCTTTTTTGGTGTAGGGGGAAAAGGCGGCGGCCACGGCGTGGGCATCGGCGGCGTCTTTGATTTTGTGCGCGGCAATGTGCGGCACGGGTTTGAGCCCAAGGCCATGGATCTCGACCACTTTGGCGAGAACTGATTCTTTGGCCTCAGTCGGTAACCAAGTAATAAATACCTCCTCGTAATCGAGGGGTAAGGTGACGGTGTTACGCGTCGTGATTTCGATACTCATGTTCATGAGAAATATACGGGTCTTTTTTAACCACACGGAGCGCGGTAGTGCGGAGATGATGCACCGGGACGGTGCGCCCCGAAGGGGTGATGAAATAGGTGCCCAAGACGGGCGATTGCAGAACAAACGGACACGAGTGACTTCGCTACCGCTTCGTCTATAAATTGATTATTGAGGCCGAGAGGCAGGATGGACGGGCGTCGACAAGCAACGCCCCGACCAGGAAAGAGTTATTTTTAGTCGTCCCAGTCATCGTCGTCGGGTTGGCTGGCGGAGATGATGCCCATGATGGCTTCGGCTTGGCGGAAGCCGGCGGTTTCTTGGGTTTCGCCGTTGCGGGCTCGGCCCTGTTCGAGGGCGCGGCGGAGATCGGTCACGATGGGATCGTTGAGGTCGAGCGGGCCGGGGGCTTTTTCGGGATTGGCGAGGGCGTAGTCGAGGCCGAGATCGGCGGCGATGGCGAGGTAGGCGTTTTCGAGTTTTTCGCGGATGCCTTGGGGGGTGCCCCAGGCGAAATTCGAGAGGCCGACGACAAAGTGGACGCCTTTGAGGTCGGGGTCGGCGGTGATGAGTTTCATCGCATCGAGGCCGATGTTGATGAGACCGTAGGTGTCGGCGCCCACGGGGGCGAGGCCGACGTCGATGATGATGTTATCGGGTTGGCGATCGGCTTGGTTGATGAGCAGATCGACGAAGTGCTTGGTGGCGTCGTGGGAGTGTTGAGCGTTGAGACACTGGGCGCTGCCGTCGGGCGTGAAGTGCTCCGAGGCCATCACAATGACGTTGGTGTCGTAGGATTTTACGAGGTCGACCATCTCGTCGAGTTCGCGACGGGAGGCGGCGAGTGAATTGAGGATGGGGCGGCCGCTTTTGGCGCGGTCGTAGTTTGCGAGGCCGACCCGGTGGTATTCGACGGCGGGGTTGTCGAAGCTGATGGGCGTCGAGGTGACCTCTTGGATGCCACGGACGACGTCGGGTAAGAGCTTGAGCATCTCTTCCATGCGCACGGAGATGCGTTGGGTGCCGTCGAGGTTGAGGGTGAGGTATTCGACGCCGAGATCGGATTGTCCCTTGGCTAGTTTTTGGAAGCCCTCGACGTTGCGGTCGGTGAACGCGCGGCGGGCGCGAGCGTAGGAATTGTTGATGAGCTCACCGATGATTTTTAAGGGGGGTCTAGGCATTGTTTGAGGGCTGCTGTGAGGCAGGTTTTTTAACCACACGGAGCGTGGTAGGGCGGAGATGGTGCACCTGAACGGTGCGCCCCCGCAGGGGTGATGAAATGGGTGCCCAGAATGGGCGATTGAAGGACAAACGGACACTAAAGGCTTCGGCTACCGACTACGCGTTGAACGGAGGGGCCGGTGGTTGTTTTTTGGAATACTGAGAGGCGGGTGGAACGGGCGTCGTCAAGCGAAGCCCCTACATCAGGCAGAGATTTATGGGCGAAGTTCTGACTTTTGAGAGGGAACGCTGAGTGCTTGAATTTGAGTTAGCCGGCGGCGATTTCCAGTTCGGCTTGGACGGCGGCGGCGACCTCGGCGGCGGAGCCTTCGCGGTCTTGGTCATCGCCCCATTTGTATTGAGCGGTGTAGGTGGCTTCGTCGGTGAGGCCGAGGCGTTGGGCGGCCTCATCGATACGTTCGACGAAGGGGAGCGGGAGTTCGATTTTGACCTCGGTGAATTCGTCGGCGGCTTTGATCGCGGAGGGGAGATCTTGCCAGTAGAGAATTTGGAAAGTGGTTTGGGTTCCCTTGGGCGCGTCGGCCGTTTCGACCTGCTCGACTTGAGCGACGCGGGCGTCGGAAGGCGCATCACCTCGGCCCATGAAACTGAGGAAGAGATCAACGGCGCTGGAGGCGTCGGCGCCGTAGCCGTCGGCTCCGATTTCGTCGGAGAACATTTGGCTAATGGGAGCACCGCCGATGGCGAATTTGACATCGCGACCATCGGCCTCGAAGCCGTCGATGACCGTCTTCATGTAGGTCATGGTCGTGGTGAGGAGCGCGCTCATGCCGATGATGTGGGGTTTGCACTCGTCGGCCGCGGCCATGAATTTTTCGACGCTTTGGTCGACGCCGATATCGTGAACTTCGAAGCCGGCACCCTCGGCCATCATGCAGACGAGGTTTTTACCGATGTCGTGCAGATCGCCGCGAACGGTGCCCATAAGGAGCACGCCGGTCGTGCTGCTCTCGCCGGACTCGGCGTCGCCGGCGACGAGGAGGGGGCGGAGCACAGCCATGGCAGCTTTCATGGCGCGGGCGGCAATGAGCACTTCGGGCACGTAGAGGATGTTATGCTTAAAATCTTCACCGACGACGCTCATGCCAGCGATGAGGCCTTTGGAGAGAATTTCTTGAGGCGTGATGCCCTCGGCGATAGCGGCCACGGTCATGGCACCGACTTCCTGGGCGTTTCCCTCGTAGAGGTATTGGTTCATTTGGGCGTAATCAGGCATGGGCTTTAAAACTTTGGATGGTGGATTTGGAATTGGGCGGAGCGGCAGGTGGTCGGGTGACGAATTATTCGCCGCGGCGGGTGGCGTTGTAGTCATTGAGGGCGGAGAGCATCGCGTGGATGTTTTCCTTGGGCATGCCGGGGCTGGTGCCGCCGCCGACGGAGAGGATTATGCGTTCGCCTTCGCTTTTGTTGAGCACATCCATGGTGGCGGCGCGGACTTCCTCGACCGTGCCGCGGACCCCGACTTCGAGAGGATTGACGTTGCCCATCAGCGTTATCTCGTCGCCGACCCGGAATTTGACGTCTTCGATATCGGTTTGTTTACCCCAGTTGAGGACGTTGAACCCGGCTTGGGGTAAGTATTCCAAACAGGCTTCGACGTCGGCGTCGTTGTGGTAGAGTTTGACCCAGTCTTTCGGGAACGCGTCGCAGATGCGTTTGAGGTAGGGGTGGCAGAATTCCTTATAGTGGGCCTCGTTCACGAAGCCGACGATGTCGTCGAGAATGAAGATGCCTTCGACGCAGTCGCCGATGGCTTTGTGCTGCGCTTTGAGCCAGTCGATGATGAGGCGGGTGCAGAGGTCGAGGAGCTTGTGGACCTGCTCGGGCTTATCGACGATATCGAGCATGAAGTCGGCGGTGTTGCGCACGAATCCGGCGGTGCACATGGGGCCGCGAGCGGTGACCATGGGCATGATGTAACCGGCATCGAACACGCGTTGTTTTTGCATGCGAATGCGGTGGAGCGTCATCGCCATGAAAGCATCGGCTTCGACTTCGTATTCGTGGATTTTATCCACATCTTCGATACGGAAGAGATTGTGGTATTCGGACGGGGTGTTGTCCGCCCAGAACTTGATCTTAGCACCTAGCGCGGAGGGTTCGGCGGCCATGCCGTATTCCATCCAGAAGCCCGGCACGAAGATGACATCGGGGAATTCCTGGTGGATCTTAAGGTGGCAATCAAACCAGACATCGGGGTCGAGAAAGAAGTCCATGTGTTTGACCCCGCAATAGCCGGGGATCCACGGGCTATCGATGATCATAGCCATCGGAATATTGTCGAGTCGCTCGCCATGAGCGGCGCGTTTAAAGATTTCCCATTGTGCTGGACGCATTGTATTTAGAGAGAGTTTATGGCGGAGAGACAGGTGGCGCCGGCGTCGTCAAGCAACGCCCCGACAGGGGGAGGCTTTAGTCGGCGGGGGCTTCGAAGTAGACCTCGTTGCCGCGGATTTCCAGTTTGGCGCCAGCGTTGGTGGCGGCTTCGGTGAGGGCGTGGGACAGCATGTTTTTCACATCGGGGCCGTGATCGAGCCGACGGAGGAGGCCTTCCCCTTTGGCGTTGTTGATGCGGAGCATGAGTTTGAGGCCTTTGCGTTTACACATGACCTTGGTGCCGTCTTCGAGCTTGGTGGTGAGTTGTTTGATGAAGGCACTCACGTAGTGAACGCCGACGCCGGATTTGTCTTGGAAGTTGGCCGGGAGTTTTTCGTCGGTGGCGGGATCGATATCGCAGAGTTTAAGCATTTTTTGGTATTTTTAAATTTGGGTTTTGGAGTTTGAATTGGATCGGACCGAGGGGCAAGGGATGGGTAGGCTCAGGGAATAGCCGGAAGTCCCGCAGAGCGGGATACCGACTACGCGCCGGGGTTATTTTTTTGGACGAGGGCGTAGTGGATGGTCTCGAGGGCGAGGCCCCATTTGTGGGCGTGGCCGGAGGCGTCGCAGTAGCAGCCGCTTTGGCGGGTTTCGCGTTGCCAGGTGAGCACGTCGTTGAGCGGGCGGCCCAGGAGGGGGGGCGGCTGGGCGATCGAGGCGAGCGTGCGCTGGGGATTACTGATGTAGGCGCACTGTTTGGTGTGGCCGATGTCGCCGTGGGACGGAACGCAATTGGCGTCGAGGATGCGATGGGACTCGGCCGCGGGGGCGAGCGTGACTTCGTAGTCGAAGGAAAGGGCTTGGCCCATGTTGGAGCAGGTGCTGCCGTCGAAGCGGAAGCGGGCGCGCACTTTACCATCGGGGTAAGGCGTGAGCTCGATGCGTTGGTCGGCCCATTTGTGGAGGGCGCGGCGGCTGACGGAATATTGACCCTGCGGATTGAGGGGAGGCGGCTCTTCGATTGCGACCTGAGTGTGAATATAGCGGGCGCGGCGATACCTGCAGGGCTCGTAGGAACAGCGTTCGCAGGGGATGAGTCCCGGGGTGTTGAGCGCGGCTTCGGTGCGGGGGATCAGACCGAAGATTCCGAGGAGGGATTTCTTGGGTTTAATCATGCCACTGGAGAGCACTTCCACGGGTTCGGGAAATCCGGTGCTCAGGTTCTTGGCGATCAGTTCGAAGAGGCGATTTTGCTCGGCGACATCCCACCCGGCATATCCGGGACTGTAGTGAGGGATCGCCATGAGACCGGACGGTTCGGCGAGGTCGCAGATGCGACCACTGAGGCCGGCGACGAGGTTTTCGACGACGGCGGATCCATAGACCTCCGCAAAGAAATATTCGTCGGGTTTTTCTTCGCGCCAGAGTTGGGCGGAACGGTCGACGATTTGGCGGCCGGCGCTGACGGCGGCGAGAATGACACGTTGAGCGCCGGCTTGGAGGAGTTGCGCGTGCAGGCGAGGCGAGTTGAAGGCGACGCCATCGATGAGCAGTTGATCGTTACTGAGATCAAGCGAGGCCTCGCGGAGGTAAACCCAGGGGCGGGCGTGGGTGGTGAACCACTCGCGGGTGAGGTGAGCGAGCTCGGCGGCACGGTCGGTGAGTTTGTGCTCAACGGGATAGCCCAGCAGGCGGCGGTATTCGAGCCAAGGCACGTTGACACGGGGAGCGGTATCGAGGTTTTCGATCAGCTTTTTCATGCGCGGAAAAGTCGGGAGGTAAAACCCTTCCCGCGGGGATTAACTCGTTTGGTGCGATCCGTTTTCATGCGTCGGCAAGTTCGGTGGAGGATTCGCCGATGGGGGCGAATTGGCAGCCTTCGACGAAGACGTCGAAGAAGTTTTCGTGGGTTTCGAGACGGACGTGCTCGACCCGATGGACCAGGGCTTCGAGCTCGGCGCGTTTGGTTTTCGAAAGCAGGGCGATACAGGCGCCCTCGACGGCGGCGTTACCGACTTGGCGGATTTTTTCGGTGGGGATGTCGGGGATGAGGCCGATGCGTTTGGAGTTTTCGAGGTTGAGGTGACGACCGAAGCCGCCGGCGAGGTAGAAGACGTCGAGTTCGGCCGCCTTGATACCGTATTGCTCAAAGATGATCTGGAGGCCGGCGACGTTGGCTCCTTTGGCCTGAGCGAGGTTGTTGATGTCCTCCTCGTTGAACGTGATCGGCGGGGTCGTGGTGGGATCGATGGTGATCTCGTGCTCATCGTATTCGAAGCGACCGAGACGGTTCATCCGGTCGCCTTTGACGAGGGCGGCGAGGAGATCAACGAGGCCGGATCCGCAGATGCCGACGGCGGGTTCCTGGCCGATGGTGGAGACGGTGAATTCATCGTTGTCGTCCATGGTGACCTTCTCGATCGCGCCGGGGAGGCCGGGCATACCGCAAGAGATGAGGCCGCCTTCGAAGGCGGGACCGGCGGGGCAGGAGGCGGCCATGATCTTGTGCTTGTTGCCGAGGATGAGTTCGGTGTTGGTGCCGATATCCATGATCGCGACGAGGCGGTCTTCGTGGGCGATATTGGTGGCCAACATGCAGGCGGCGGTATCGGCGCCAACGTGGCCGCTGATGATGGGCATGCCGTAAACGCGAGCGGCGGGGTGGATGGGCAGACCGAGTTTTTTGGCGGTCGCAGTGAGAACGGTGGAGTCGCGTTTGCCTTCGGCCATCTCGTGTTCGGTGAGCGACTGGTAAGGGCTTTGTCCGATGGTGTAGACCGAAAGGCGAAAGAACATGTCGCGCATCGTGGAATTACCGGCGATGACGACCTCGTAGATGGATTGCGGGTCAACGGGGAGCTCTTCGATGGCGTGGGTGAGGTAGCCGCTGAGGGTGCGCTGGAGGGAGCGGGTCTTATCCACGGTATCGAACGAGATGCGCGCCATCACATCGGAGCCACCGAAGCGTTGCGGGTTTTCGAACGACGACGAGGCGGCGAGTTCGCCGGTTTCCAAATTGAGGAGGCGCAGGACGACGGTGGTGGTGCCGATGTCGATGGCGAGGCCATGGGCGGGCTCGGAGATGGGGCGGCGGTCGATTTCTGCGCCGTCGAGGAGGACGCGTTCGCCGTCGCGAGTCACGGTGGGATCGAGTTTAAAGTCAGTCGAAACGGGGAGCTCGTAGGCTTGGTTTTCGACGACGAGCGTGCCCCGGCGCATGGTGTGACACTGGATTTTACCCGCATCTGCGTTGATGCGGGCGCGGCAGGAGAGGCGGAAGTTGTCCTGAAGGTGAGTCTCCTCGGGACCGGGAGCGGAGAGGTACTCGGCGCCGGCGGTGACCTCGACGATGCACTCCTTGCATTTGCCCTGCTTACGGCAGGACGTGGGGACCTTGATGCCGAGGGTTTCGGCGCAATCGAAGACAGAGGAGCCTTGGAGAGCGTCGGTGGGTTGGTGATTCAGATGAAGTCGAACAGGCACGGCGGGCGGGTGGATTCGGTAAGATAGCTCGAACAAATGATGGCGCTAGCGTGCTGGTGCTCAACTGTTGAGCTAGCTTTTAGGATTAGAGTGATCAGTTGGATTGAAGCGTGGGTAGAGAGGGTTCCGAGGGGACGAAGTCGGGCGTGAGACCAATCGTCACGAGGATTTAAACTTTGGAAACCTACCGGCAGAATTTTCACCACAGATTGCAGGTAAATACCGGATACCTATGCCCACTCCACGGCTTTTATCCGGATCAGATCCGGGTAATTTGATCTTCAGCTGCCCCAAGGGCACCCGCTTCGTCACCCCGGCGGGGCACGATCTTCGATCGCACCATCTCCGCGCGGTCGTGCTCCGTCGTGGTTAGAGTTTAAGAGTTTCAGGATATTGGCGGAAATCCCGAGTTGCAAATAGGATGCAGGATTATGAGCCCTCGCTATCGGAGTGCTGAGTTGATAGGGATGGACTTGAAATGAAGCACCTTGATTAGGATTAGAGTGATCAGTTGGATTGAGGCGTGGGTAGAGAGGGTTCCGAGGGGACGAAGTCGGGCGCAAAGCCCGACCCACAAGGGGGGATGTGGGAGGGCAGGCCTCGTTATCGGAGTGCTTGAATTTTTAGGGACAGACTCTCTCTCTCTCTTCATGCTCGAAGGCTAGCTTGGATAGGATAAGGTGTCCTGCCCAAGTGGGAGGTTGGATTGGACGGAGGGCAATGAGCACGAGATCCAAGTGGGAAGAGGGGGATGAGTAAGGGGGAGGTGGAACGAATCGGGCTCGTCGCTTATCCCAGCTTATGATTCCCACCGGAAAAAAGTCAGTTTACCGCAAGACATCGGCGGGAGCTTCCGGTAGGATTGAATGATGTCAGAATTATCCTTTTCACCGGCGCCTGCTTTGGCGGGTCTGTGCACCCATGAGGCGGCTGCGAAAGTGGGGCTGTCGGTGGATGTCACCGTCAATCGATTGCGCCGTTACATTTATCTCAAGTCGCAGCTGATGTTGATGGTGGCGGAGCAGTTTAATCGGTTGCCCGAGTGGGAAACGAAGGGCGCGATTTCGTTGCACCAGTGGCAGGATGCGGAGCACAGCACGTGGTTTCGCGATCGGGTGACGGAGATGCGCACGCCGCCGCACAATCTCGATAAAGTGCCGGACGCGGCCTTGGGCGTATTCATGGATGAATTACGGCGGGCTGACAGTTCGATGGAGTTTTTGGTGGGGGTTTATGAGGTGTTGAAACCGGCGATGCGGGCGGCGTTTTGTAGCCATTTGGAGCAGGCGCATCCGATTGCGGATCAGCCGACGCGGCGGTTGCTGCGATTTGCGCTGAGTGAGGAGTCGGAGCAAATCGAATGGGGCATGGCGGCGATCAAGGCGGGGCGGGAGTCGGCGGGCGCGGAATATGACGAGGAGGCGATCGCGCAGTGGCGTGATGATTTAGGTGCTTACTTGGCGGCGGCGGGTGGTATTCATGGTGAGACTACGAGGATACTCGGGACGGAGTTACCGGTATCGCGAGTGGACCGTCCGGTGGAAACGGCGCGAGTGCCGACCCGCGATCGACGCTTTTCGCGAGTGTGGCATTCACGCGGCGTGGTGCCGGCGTCGACGCAACCGGTGCATGAGCGATTGTGGTGGATGATGAATGTGCGGCTCAACGAAATGCACGTGGCGGATTTGATCGCAACGGTGATCGCGGATTGGCGCGGGCAGCCGTGGGCGTTTTATCATGATCTGGCGCGGCACTTGTGGGACGAGACCAGGCACTGTTTACTCGGGGAAGTGGCGTTTGTGGCGCAGGGGGTTGATTTCACGAAAATGCCGACTCACATCGGGTTTGCCGACTATCCCAACCGCGAGCTGCCGGCGCCGGAGCGTTACGCGTTTTTGTGGGGCATCGAGCAAGGGCTGATGACCAAGACAGGTAAACCGGCGGAGGTCGCGTTAGCGCAGGCGGGGGGCGATGAACGGGCGACGGTTTTTCAAGATTTTGACTGGGCAGATGAAGTGCTACATGCCGCGATCGGACGGCGGTGGCTGGAGCCGCATTTTGGCACGCGGGCGGCGATGTTGGACGTGTATGCGCGGGTGCGTCCGGCGTATGATGCGATGAAGGAAAAGGACCTGGCCTTGCCGGGGCGTGATTGGTGGCCGGAGTTTTATGCGCGGCATTTAGCGCATCTGGATCCGGAAATGGGGCCGGCGAATGAGTCGGGTGAATCTTCAATGAGTTCCCCCTAAAACTTTTAACCCGATGGCACTCCATATCATTGGCGGGACGGTGGTTGATTTGATTTTGCCGCGGGTGGGGCGAATTCCGAACTGGCCGGAGCACACGGAGTTTACGGCGGCGAATCTTGCGTTGTTGAAAGAGGCTCCGATTACGACGCTCGGTGGTAACGGGGCCAACGCCGCTTACGTAGCCGGGCGATGCGGGGCGAAGGTTGTGCTGCATACTCGGATCGCTCGCGACGCGATGGGCGGGCTGGCGCGAGGTTGGTTGACTGACGCGGGGTGCCGGGTGGTGACCAAGGGGCGAGTGGCGGCGACAGCGGTCAACGTGACGGTGGCAAATCGGAAGATGGGGCGGGCGACGTTTTTCTACGCGGGAGAGCCCGTTGAATTGCCGGGAGCGTTGAAGTCTTGTTCGCATCTGCTGGTGTGCGGTTGGCCGCATCCTGAGCCCGAAGCATTGGCGAATCAACTTGGGTTGGCGCAGCGCGGGGGCGCCCGCACGGCAGTGGATATCGGGCCAATGTTGGGCCCGGTGCCGAGTCTGGCGGCGATGGCTCCAGTCTGGGAGGTTTTGGACGTGTTGTTGGCCAATGAGCATGAAGTCAGGCGCTTAACGCGCGCTCGTGATTTGACGGCGGCGGTCAGGCGATTGCGCGGTCGGTTTGGTGGTGACGTTGTCGTGAAACGTGGAGCAGACGGCGTGAGTTGGTGGCCGGCCGGCGAGAGCATGCCCACGGAATTTGCGCCCGTGAGGGTGGATGCCGTCAATACGGTCGGAGCAGGTGACAGCTTTAATGGGGCGTGGTTGGCGGCGTGGCAGGCGGGGGCGGATTTTGCCCAGGCGTTGCGCTACGCGAACCGCACTGCGGCTTCGGTAGTGAAGTCGGCGCGTGGGGTGTTGGGCGTGCGGCCTAACCCGCCGCAGAGGTTGAGTTGAAAATACACCCCCCATGGATGACGCAAAATTTAAGACGTATGCTGATCGGCTAGGGCTAGGAGCGGAAATGACGACTTCAGAGTTGGAAGGGGCGTGGATGCGAAAGTCGTTCGCGGCTGAGAGCGCGGGCGACGAGGCGGGGCGAGAGCAGATCCGGCAGGTTTACCTGGCGCTGAAGCCCGGGGATGACCTTACCGGGGTGAGCGAAAAGGTCGCGGAAAGTGCTCCACCCTAGGCCGTCAAAATTAAGAAACGTGGAGATTACTTCGGACAGGAACAGACGGAGGGGGAGGCGTGTCGGTTGATTCCTTTGGCCGCAGTGAGGGCAAAATTTGTCGGTTACGGGAGTGCCGCGGCTGAGTCATTTTGAGGGGGGCGGATTGGGCCTTTTTTTCCATGGGATGAAGGAGCGAAGAAAGGAGGTTAAGCGGGGCGAAGGGAGTGACCGTCGATCCACTCGCTTTCTACCATTTCGACGCGAGGGGTGGAGGGGATGCCAAAATCACGATTGGCGATGCGGGCGGCCAGCAACTCGACGGCCCATGCGCCCATGAGATGAAGGTTTTGTTGTAGGCCGGCGAAGCCTGAGCCCTCGACGGTATGAGTTTGGACGGCTACACCGATGTCTTGGGGCGTGCGGATCTGGTTTTGGTCGAGAACGGTGCGGAGCTGGCCGACCGCGGTGGGGGAATGCACGAATACGAACGAGTCGGGGGCGTGGGCGCGGCGCCATTGGAGGAACGGTTCGGCTTTGACCTGATCGAGGCGGAGAATCGGGAGGGCGCGCTCCATGCCAAAGTTGTTTTCGCACCAGCCCAGATAGGCGGCCGAGTGGGAGTGGTAGGTGCGCGCGTCTTCTTGAGGGCTGAGCACGAGTCCGGGACGTTGGTAGCCGAGATTGCGGAGGCGATTAAAGGCGTTGAGGGTGTCATTGAAGGGGCGACTCGTGACGCGGTGGAGATTGGTGCGAATACTGAAGCCCACGGTGACGATGGCGTGAGAGTCGAGCTCGCGGGGAAAGTCTTGGGCGACGTTCGGGCTACCGAAGCAGAGGAGGCCCTCGATCCCGCGGGCTTTGAGAATCTCTCGAAAACGACGAATGGAGAGGCCGGGGGCTTGGAGCCAGACGGGATCGAGGCGATAGCCGAGCTCAGTGGCGCGCCGCGTCATGCCGTCATGAATACGTGAAAGGTGGGGCGCCGATTCCCAGGGGCGTTTCTCGGGGTAGAACGAGATCACCCCGAAGCAAGCGTGAGCGCGCACGGTGCGGGGTTTGCGCAGGTGCCGCATCATATCGACGATGCGGGCGTCGGGGATGTAGCCGTGCTCGGTGGCGAGCTCGCGGACGCGGATCTTGGTGGCGGCCGAGATGCGGGGACTGTCGCGCAACGCCAACGAAATCGCGGAAGGCGATAAGTCGGCAAGTCGGGCGAGATCGCGGAGGGTCATGAGTAATCCACGGAATACACGGAAGACCCGGAAGTAAACAGTTGAGCAGTTTCGCTCGAGTTGGGCTTAACTCAGGGGAGGATAGGTGAGACGGCGGCGATTGCTGATCGGTCTGTCGTTTGCATTCGCGGTCGCTAGAGCTTTGGCGGACAAGCTGGTCGGTTAAGATGGCCGGACTCGGGTAGATCCCTACGAGGGGGGGCCTCATGCGGGATGACTTAGTTGTCTTCGACCTTTCGGGGAGAGGTTTCCCGACACTCGGTGGAGAGGAGCGTGGGAGTGCCGATGAAGCAGTGAGTCGACGCGGGTGAGTGTTGTGAGCTCATCCCACCATTGCTTAGTTGTCCGATTTTCGGATCTTCTGCTTGGTCATGCCAAGGATTACCCCTCCGGAGATTGATCCGTTGCATCAACCCCCCTCCGGCGCCTCTGGGATCGCGGGTGGTCACGGTCACAAAATGAAAGGACGAGGGTGGGGCGTGCTTGCGCTACTGGTGCTGTCAATTTCAGGGACAACTGTTTGCGCTGATCCGGCCAAGCCGGAGCGGTGGACGAGCGCTTTAAGTGCCACATTTGATCAGTTGGTGCGCGAGGGATTGGTGTTCGGGGCGCAGGTCGTGGCGGGGCAAGCAGAGCGGGTCCAACTTGAGCATTACGTGGGTTGGCGTTCGCACCGGCAGCTGGAGTTAGTGGATGCCGACACGATGTTTGGGGTAGGGTCCGATTCCAAGCCGATGGCAGCCCGCCGATGGCGTCTGCCGTCATCATGAAGTTGGTGGAGGAAGGGCGGCTGCAATTGGACGATCCCGTTTTGCGATGGCTGCCGGAATATGATTCGCTCCAATTGAGGGACGGTGAACCCGCGGAACGGTCACCCACGGTGCGCGAGGTCATGACGCACCGTGCGGGTTTTTATAGTCAAAAGAAGAAACTCACGCGTGAACAATCGCGATTGATTAGTGATCTCTCGCAGAGTTTGGCCCAGGCCGTGCAGGGCATTGCGAAGGAGCCGCTCTTGACTCAACCCGGGCAAGGCTACGCTTACAGTGGTGCCGGGTATTGTGTGTTGGGTCGGGTGGCAGAGATTGCGGCGGAAAGCGCGATGGAGGAATTGCTGCAGTCACGACTCTGCGAGCCCCTACAACTGAGTCGCACCACTTATTTCTCGAAGGAGGATAATAATGTGGCCGTGGGTTCCCGTCGGGTGGGGGGGCGGTGGGTCGCGGATTCTCAAGCGCCGCATCTCACCGTGCCGGACAACCGTTTCGCCCTCGTCGGAGGCAGTATTTACTCGACGGCCAGCGATCAGGCGCGATTTGCGCAGATGGTGTGGGCCCAAGGCATGAGCGAGGGGCAGCGCTACTTCTCCCCTCAATTGTGGTCGGACTGGGTGGAGCGGCAGAGTCCCAAGGCCAAATATGGCCTCGGATGGGGGCAGACTTTTGGGGCGGGCGGTGATAAAAAGGTGCCGATACGGTTAGCTCATAATGGGGCATTGGGGAGCTATCGGGCGGGCATGGTGGTGAACCTTGAGACGGGATTCTTTTGCGTGGCGAATTGGACTTTGGCCGGCTTCTCGAATGAGAAGACGGTCACGGCTCGCGTGCGTGAGGCGGTGAGGCAAGCGGAGCAAGCGGTGGTGAAATGACCGTGCGAGCCGGCGCGCCCTTTGCGCCCTTGCAGTCGTATTCCACTGCGGAGCGAACCTACTTATATACGGTCGCAGGATTTGATTGGCTCTTTTTCCCGTTCGGCTTGGCGTTGAGGGGTTTTTCCCTCGAGGTGCTGGCCCGTAATTCCGGGGGGTGAACGAGATAGAATCAATGCGCTGAATTCGGGTAGGGGAGGCGGTCGGTCGGCAGGTTTACCGTCAATTTCCAAACTGGACGCGGCGCCCAAAAGTCTCAATTGATGTCTGTTCGTTGCTGGGCCTTTAGCTCAATGGTTAGAGCAGGGGACTCATAATCCCTTGGTTGCGGGTTCGAATCCCGCAGGGCCCACCAGCGCTTTGCGCTGGGGGGAACCGGAGGGTGATGGGTGAAGCATAAAATGGTCAGTGGGACACTTTATGCTTCATTAAGCTGAGGAAACTTTATGGTTAATTCTCATTTAAGGCATTGCTGAACATTAGTATGAGAATGTCGGAACTAATGTTTTAGACTTCACAAATATTGGGGTTTTCGTTCGGCCTTGGACGAAGATACTCAAAACGAGCTGGCGTCGATCTCAGAGGCTTACGCTGATACTCATGAACCCTGGCAGCGAACTCGGGTGAGCGTCGTCGAGCAGTTCCTTCGCAATGATCTGTCCTCGGACCAAATCGCCGCGATGCACGGGGTCAGCCGGCGAAGCCTGTTTAACTACTGGAGCCGGTTCTGCGAAGGAGGGGTGCCGCAACTGCTGGCCAGAGTGACGATCAACCGGACGCCCTCGCGTCCTTCAGGGTGCGAGTTTGAAGCGAAAGTCCGACGTGGAAGTTTCAGGGAACAGTCGACGCACAGGAGTGGATCCCCCGACGAACTGGAAAACGCCTGACCGAGCGCGGAGTTCTGAAGCTGTTAACGAAGACGAGAGCCCAGTTGTCGATCGAGTCCATGTGACACCAAGATGTCAGGCTGCCGGCTTCGCGACATCCCAGCCCTCAAGGATTGGATCTTTAGTCAAACGCACCATGGTGAAAAGAGAGGAGTTGCTTCATCTCTGTCAGTGGCTGTCAGCGGCCTCTGGCCCCTCGAAGCAACGCGTAGGGTGTTGATAACCGGCACCTAACCGGACGCCGCGGTCCCCTCCAGTCCAATCACGACAACAGGCACGACTCATGGCATAAGGGCACCGCGGTTTCTTGAATTCGATCACAACCAGGGGCAGCCCATTCACGAATCCCACCAAATCGGGACGACAGGTGTAGAGCTTACCCGTAATGCTGAACTGACTGTCCAGCAGGAAATCATTGTTAGCTGGCGTCTCCCAATCCACCACGCGCAACCGTTCCGTCTTCTGCCCGCCTCGTTCGCGATCCGGCACCGAAACCGTGATGCCCTCTTTGAGGAGCTCATACACTTCGCGATTGGCGTGAACCGCCAGCATGGCGCCTCGGTTGAGCGTCAGCTTATCAACTGCCGCCGAGATCGCCTCTGCGGGTAGCTGTGGGTTTAATTTCTCCAACATCGACCGCAGCCTCGTGACCAAGACCACTTCGCTCTTCGTCGCCCGTTGAAGCGAGCCACTCGGACCATACGTTTCTTCCAACGCCGAGACTGTCGTCCAACCCAGCTCCGCAAATAGAGCTATGGCGGGCTGCTCGACGAGTTGATCTTCGGAGTAGGCGGAAGGCATTGCGCGCCATAAACCTAGGCAGATTTTGAGCCACAAGAGAAGCTCCACCTTTCTCTTCTGGAGCGCCCCTATCCAGCGGACGGCGCTTCGCCAAAAAGACGCCGGAAGTCTTTCGCGAAATTGGCATTGGGCGTTTCACGTTCGTAGATCCATTGCGCGGCCACTTGCCGCACCTTGTCCATGTCGATGTGACCGTGCTTCAGCATCAATCGCATCAACTCCATTGAGGTCAGCAGATTCACTTCGTAGTCTTGGGCGACGGAGCGGAGATCCGCATCATCTGTCACCATCGTGAGTCTGAGTTCGTAAGCCGTCGCGAGAATCCAAGTATCCACCCGGGATGGCCCGCGATTTCTCACCTCCGGCCACATGAAGTCGAACGTCGTTTCGATCGCTCCCTTTTCTTTGCGTCCTATGCGGAGTGGTCGGGCCCGATTTTCAATGTAGTCCGCTTCCATGAACCACTCGAACTTGGTTTGAAGTCGTGGTGTGCGAGAGAACTCAGCTTTGAGCTCCGCATGCGCATAGAGTGTGTAGTCGGCCGCTCCGAATGCCACCGAGAGCAGAGGATGGATGTTCTGGGCGAGCCGGAAGTAGCTGCATGAGTCCACCAGTATTTTAGTTTGCGGCATGGCGTGGGTGGATGGCCGCGATTTCTATACGAGTGCTTGGCGAAACGCCTTCGCATCCGACAATGGCACGTCGAAGAGGCGGCTCAGCAATGCATCACTTTGCGGCACTTCTTTCAAGTAGTTGCCGAGAGCAGTAAAGATCGGGGTTTTGAACACCTCCGTGCTAATACGCATAAAATGGTCGGCGGAGGGTTTTCCGCCATCAAACAGGATTTCGCTGACCGACCGGTGTTGTTTGTTGAAACCGGCCAGCGCCGCAAAGAACGCGGTCCGGGGCAGCGTCTCAAATGGCAGCGTCGTGCGGGCCTTGGCGTAGTGCTCCACCTCTTTGTAAACGGAGTTGGGGGAAATAATGTGGGCCTCGGCCGCAGCCATGATCACCGCGATACGGCCTTTCGCTGTCCGGCTGCGGAGATACTTTTCGTAGACCTCCTTCGCGGCGGGTTCCGGGAAAAGCAGCGCGCCGGCAAAGGCGTCGGAGAAATCTTCGGATCGTTCTGTATCGCCCGATTCCAGCAGGTTCACTGCCAGCACGTGCCCGAGCTCATGCGCCATCCAGAACTTGAAGTCATGCACTCGACTATCGAGATTGAGATAAATCCACGTGGTTTTCGATTCCGGTAGGTAAATGTGAAGCGCGTTTTCGTGGCGCGTTTTTTGCCCCCAAAGCACGGGCACAATCACCGCCTGCAATTCGTTAAACTTTTCGATCAGGTCGGTGAATTTAACTGGACCGGCAGGATCGAGCTTCAATTCCCGCCGCAGCTCGGCCGCCAGGGATTGAAGGTAGTTATAGTCCAAAGACGGCTTCTTCAGTCGGCCGGGAGAAATGAAGGCATCGAAGGCCAAGTGTTTCACGACGGGCTCCAGTAGACGGCCCATCTCCTTGGCGTGGTTTACGTGGTTGAGGGTCGTCTTCGTATTGGCTCGTTTGCGAAACGCGATCAGCGGCTCGTTGGCCGCTACCGTATCGGTCGCTACCAGATCAGCGTAGCCCAGTCCCAGCAATTTGCCGAGCTTGAGCAATTCCGGTGGGCGGGGAAACGACTTCCCAGTCAGCCATTTCGAGACGGCGGCCTTGGTGAGGCCCAGTGCATCCGCGACGGAAGTCTGGGTGAACCCCTTGGTGATCAAAGTCTGCTCAAGGAGGGGGCGGTTCAGCTGTCGGTCCATAACGTAAAGAGGACTACCTGAAGTGCATCCCGTCAACTTTTGTCAACTGATTTTATATTAACTGAGTCACCGGCCCTTTTTTAGGCAGGCCATGAACGAGAGCGGTGCGAGATCAAATCGCGAGGCCATCTCCACGCCGGAGAACCTATGTAGCTTGGGGGCAGCGCTTGTGGCCTGAGTGACCACGTAAAGCCAGAAATCTGGGTCGTGCTTAGCGGAGCGAACTTCGTTGGCCGTGATCGGAAAATGAACTTGGCCTCCGGAAACGCCCTTCACTTCAACGTGCAGGGTTTTCTGTTTCTGGTGCGTGGCATCGAGGTCGTATCCGATGCATTCCTTCTCCCGCGACTCGACGTCGTAGCCTTTTTGCCTGAGACGCTCTGTGACAAAATCGATAGCCGCTTTCTCAACCTTGCGATTATTTTCAATGGATCCGAATCCAGCGCCCTTTGGTGAAGTTGTGTTATCCGCAGTCGATGAGGTTCGAGCTTTGAGAAACAACGCCTCCAGCACCTCTGGCCAGCGTTGGTAGGCCCAAACGGCATCATGGATTGCCGCCACGGCCACGCGCTTCTCGGCCAAATTCAGTTTCTCATAGTCGGCCCGGTCCATGAAGAAATTGAGGCCCTCGCCTGACAGCTCCTGGGCCTTATTTATTGCGATATTTATGCGAACCGATCCCTTCGCCTAACTAAGCGCCATTCCAGCCTGACCCCGTCGGACTGCCGTTCATACCGATGAAGTTCAGTCTTCGGGGCCTAGTCGGATGTCGCGCGATAGCCCCGCCTCGATTTGTTCGATAATCTGCTTGTGCTTGGGCGAAAGCGGCCGAGGCGCGTTGGCACCGGGCCCGCGGTTTACGATCAGGTTTTGAAGATGGATCGACAGCCAATCGTTGTGGATGGCCAAGTTTAAGAGGGCTTGGCTGGGGAGGGTGCCGTTGGCTCGCATGGCCTCAATCTCGGCAGTAATTTGGTGGCGCGTTAGCATTTCGATCAGTCGGAGCAGCCGTGCCACAGGCTGTCTAGTTCGCTGAAGCGCCACCATTCCTGGGCGTGATTCTCGGTCCATGATTCACGATTGAGGGACTTGCCGAGTTGCCGGACTGCCGGAAGATAGCGCAGTTCGTCGAGGTCGCCGCCGCAGGCGGAGAGAGCGGAGGCCTCGTCGGCGAAAAGCCCATGTCTGAGGCAGTGCTCCAATATCTCGGTGACCTCTTTCGCTTCCCAGAAGGAGTAGTAATTGATGTCGTAGGCGCTCTCAGCGAGGTAGATCTCGCAGAGCATTTCGAGGGCTAGCGCCTGAAGGTGTTTGCCGTGGGTGATCCGTTCCGCGAATGCGACCTGAAAGAGCGGCCCGAGGCCGGCGGTAGCGGACTCCCGCTCCGCTCCGCGCACGAGTTCGTAGTTGGGGACCCCGTATTGGCCAGTGCCACCGTAGGAGACCGCAAAGCTTGGCTGAGCAAGGGCCGCGAGGCGCCCAGACCAAGTTGGGTGGCTGGTCTCAAGGACCTTGGCTGCGAGGCTAAGAAGATCGTAGATGCTCCCGGATTTGGGCAACTGACCAGCCATGAAGACGAGGCCGCGCGCGAGATCGATGCGGATTTTTTGCAGATGGATGAGCGCTCGGATGCTCGGGGCCGGAGGTGCTTGGATGATGGACAACAACTCGTTAATGGAAGCGCGAATGAAGGAGCGAGCGGTAAACCAATGCGGTCCGGGAGTGGTGCAGATGTGGTAGCCCATTTTAGGAGACGTCGAGGGCTAGGTCGGTCTGGTCTCGATTACCCAGCTCCGGCAGCGGCTCAGTGGAACGGGCCCATCTTTCGCCGGCGGAGGTGAGCTTCCAGCGGTGGCTGCCGTCGGGCGGAACCAATAAGCCGCGCTGGCGGAGCATGTCGCGTGCGAAGCGGACGTTGGTGTCCCAGCGGATTTGCCGGGTTTTAGGAAGGGGCTCGTAATCGGCTGCGGTGAGCTGGGAAGCCATCAGCTCGCCGACACGTTGAATGGCGGGACTGAGGCGAGGGGCGCCGAGTTCGAGAAGAGCTTGGGCCAGCGGGCGAGTGTAAGCGCGCTGAGGAGTGAAGCGGGAGTCGGCGTCGTTGGGCAGTTGCAGCTCAGGCGCGGGGTCGGGTATGCGGCGGGTAACCTCCTGCCAAGCCCGGCCTAGCCCAGAGAGGGCGAGCGAGAGGGTCTGGATCGAGGCACAGGATGCATCGGCGTTCTTATGGGCGGAGGCGCGAACCTCGTCTTCCAAGGTGGCGAGCGATTCGAGGAGGTCTTCCCAAGTGGCGGTAATGGCGTTTTTCATCCTCTATCCCTACTGTGCAAACTCTCTAAATTAAAAAATAAAATAGCGAATTAGTAAGTTAGGGAGATCCAAAGATGACATGGGGTCAGCAACGGTCTTTCATGCGAGGATAAGTTTAGGGTTTTTGAGCAATTGATTGAGCGGCACGATGAGCTTCCTCATGACTGCGGTTCGGGCTACTTTCTTTGGTTTTCCCTTCGCGTAGGGACGGATGCGACTGACGAACGTATCGTCAAAACTCACGAAAGGCTTGAGTCGATAGATTGTCGTTGGCTTTAACGACCACCGTTCTTGCGGGGAGCATCGCTTCTCATTCGCGACCAAAGGTCCGCCTTTCGGCCGAGATGATCAAGGAGGTCGGGGGGGTATGGTATGTATCTTTTTGAATTTTCGGTGATTTCGGATTCGCGCGAAATTACTTCAGGCAGGATATTTCTTTCTCAAAATACTGATTTACAGTTATTTAAGTGGGTAATTCTCTCGGGGCGATCTCACTTTCGATCAGATTCAAGGATCGAATAGACCAATTCTAGGGACACTTTATGCGTCACCTCGTTTTCTGAGGACACTTTACGCGTCATTTTTTCGGCAAGGCTGGTAAATTCGCCGGATTTCACGGACACTTTATGCGCAAACTGGGTGAAATTTTATGCGTCGCTCAGCACGGAGGGATGAGAAGCCTAGGGTTCGACGGAGCTAAGCGGAGAAGGGGCGTCACACGCGAGTCGCGCAGCGATGGAGCGGATGGCGACACCAATCCCGCAGGGCTCACTAGCTTGATGCTGGTGGGATCGACGGGGTGAGGCAGTTAGTCGTTAACTTTACAGAAACTTGAGGTCACCGTATTAGTTCGATGATACAATTGGACGGAGGCGGTGCGGCAATCAGCCGGACTCTATACCGCAATTGGACGCATTGGCATACCGCAATTGGACGAGGCTGATTCCCCGATTGCAGCAGCCCGCCTTGCCGGACGCCATGGCCGAGACTCCTGGTGGTGTGCCTGTTTTAGGGCCGCGCCAGTGCGGCAAGTCGACTTTGGCGGAGCATCAGGTTTCCGAGCGGGCGTATTACAGTCTCGATGAAGACAACGACCTGACGGCGGCCCGCCTCAATCCTTGAGTGTGATGTGCAGGATGTGAGTCAGGTGAACGATGGGCGCGACGTCGGGCGGTTGGGGGGATTTCTCGCTCATCGCACGGCAGAACTCCTCCACCTCTCGGCAGTGGCCAGCGCGCTCCAATGGGATCGGGCCACGGTGGAGCGATATATGGTGATGCCGGAGAAGCTGTTTTTGATTCGTCGGCTACCGGCGTGGAGTCGCAATGCGGCCAACCGATTGATCAAAACGCCCACGGTGCAGGTGCGTGACAGCGGTCTGGCGGGCACTCTTGGGGATTTGCGCGGGGAGGGGAGAGGGACTGGAATAGGAGGCGTGAACGTTTGGGGCACTTGCTGGAGTTTTAGGTCCGCCAAGAGCTGCCAGCGCAGGCGGGATGGATAGACCCGGACCTGCGTTTCCATCACTACCGTGATAAGGATCAGATAGCGGTCGAGGGTGTGATCACCCGCGGTAGCAGAGTCTGGGGGGTGAAAGTGAAAGCGGCGGTAACCGTCAATTCGTCGGACAGTCGAGGGTTGCACCGCTTGGCGGCGCAGGCCGGGTTGGATTTTCGAGGTGGCATCGTCTCCTACAATGGGGATCGCACGTTGCCGCTGGGAGCGGAGGCACTACGGGCTGTTCCGTTCGCCAAGCGCTGGGAGATGTGATCTGACGGCGGTGCAAATTGGGCAGGGAGGCCGCCGATTTGGGTGATTATTGAAAAGCGGTGGGGAGGCGCTGGGCTGGGCTATCCACGTTGAGGCGGCCCATGGGGGACTGGGCGGAATCTTAGGTGAGTTGAGGTCGATGAATCGCCGCGGTCGAAGCCGTGGTTGGCTTATGTGAAGAGAGGGGGGCGAGTGTGCTGGCTAGTTTAGCCACCAGATGGCGGCGTTGAGGGAAGCCGCGAAAGTGACCCAAGCAAGGTAGGGAGCCCAGAGGAGGGCGGCGAGGCGGTCTTGGCGGTAGAGGCGGAATTGCAGCGTGGCGAGGAGGAGCCAGAGGATGACGATTTCGATGAGCGCGAGATCGGGGTGCCGGATGCCGAAGAAGAGGATCGACCAGAGGGCGTTGAGGATGAGTTGGAGGCCGTGAAGTCGCAGGGTGGTGGTGGCGCCGGGGATTTCCGCGCGGCGAAGCCAGATGCGCCACGTGGCGATACTCATGAGGGTGTAGAGTAACGTCCAAGCTGGACCGAAGACCCAACTGGGCGGATTCCACGAGGGTTTGTTCAGATCGGGATACCACTCGCGGACGCTGGCAGCGGTGGATCCGCCGCCAATCGCGGCCGCGGTGAAAGCGGCGAGGAGGAAGATGATGAGGGGAAGCCAGTGTGACTTGAACATGGCGATGAGGGTAACGAGGTGGGTTCAGTTGCGCAAATCTCGCCTTGGATTAACCGCAGGGATGCGGAGCTTATCCGGACTGGGTTCGTTTGAGTAGGTCGAAAAGGGTGACCATGCCTTGGAGGTGATTTTGTTCGTCGACGACGACGGCTTTGCTGACGCCGCTGCGCATCAGGGTTTGCACGAGTTCAGGCACGGGGGTGGTGGCGTTGACGCACAGGGGCACGGCGAGGGGGAGCGCGCTGATGGGGTCCTCACAATTGAGGCCGTGGTTTTTGAGCCATTCGTAGGCCACGGATCGATGCAGCAGGCCGATAATTTTTCCGTCATTAATTACCGGATACGCACTGTGCGGCTCGGTCTGAAATGTGATGACGGCGTCTTGCACGCTGGCGCTGGCGGCGAGGACCGTGATGGCGGTGGTCATGACATCGCAGGCGCAGGCACTGCGGGTGGCCTCGGGCATGGTGGCCACGGTTTTTTGAATCTCTTCGGGCAATTGGTATTGATGCGCGGAATTGCGGAAGAGGGCGTCGAGTGATCCGATGCTTTGCGCGATGGTCTTGAAGGTTTCGCCATCGATGGCCACCAGTTTGCTGGGGACGCGGGCGGTGGCGTCGAATCGCCACATGCCGTCGCCGAGCAAGGCGCGCTCGCCGAAGTGTTCACCGGGACCGGCGGATTTGACGAGGGCACCGTTGACGTCGGTGATATCGATTTGACCGGTTTTGACCGCGTAGAGGGATTGCGCGGGTTCGCCGGCGCGGAAGAGGGAGTCGCCGGGTTCGAGGTGCATCGAGTCGAGCGCGGACGTGGCGTTGGGAGTGAGCAGATTGATGTCGCGGGGGAAAAACAGCTCAAACGTCCACTCCGCCATGACCCGCAGTTTGCGATCCAGGCCGGGGAGTTTGGTCAGGTAGATTGAGCGCCACATAAACCAGGCGATAATGCCGGAGAAGCGGAGACCAAACACTTGGGCGACGGCCCGGCGGTGACCGATAGTGGCGAGTTCGCCGAGGCCGGTGAAGCGAAAGGGCTTGAGCGCTCGCGCGGCGAAATGGGCGGCGATGTTGGCCCCCACCAAGGCGCCCTGACGCATGGCGAATTGGGCGGTCTCGGGGCAGTTGCCGCCGTCGGCTTTGGGAAAGGCGCACCCGTCGCCCGTCGCCCACAGGCCAGCGATGTCGGGGACGCGGCCGGTCGGCTCAACGATGAGTTTGCCGCGTTCGAGGGGGAGTTCGGTTAGCGCGGTGATGAGGGGGTGAGGTGAGTTGCCCACGGTGCACACGACGAGGCGGGAGTTGATTTTGGCGGTTTTGCGGGCGGGTTGTTGTTGGTAGCGGAGTTTGCCGGCGTGGACGCCGAGGGCGGCGCGGGCGAGGGTGGTCGAGTGTGGCATGCCAGTCGGATGCGAACCGGTCGAGGGTCTTGCGGGGCTAGAGTCCCCGGCCCGTTGGCTCCAGAAGTGACTGAGGCCGGCGACGGCGACGGACTCACCATGCTCGCCGACGATGCGGTTGCCGTCGGTGCGGAGACGGCCGTTGGTGGTGACGATGCCGGTGGAAAGGCAGGACGCGGCGAGAGTCATTACCAGAGCGAGGGTCAAAACACGTCTTATGGTGCAACGACGGAAGTCAAGAGACGGGGAGGCTCAAGCGGGGTGGTGGTTAATGTTGGCTAAGCGGGAAAGGCGCAGAAGGGGATGCGGATGGGAGTTGGCGGTTGGCATTATTGTGAGGTAGGCTCCGATTTATGACTCCGTTGACTTCTCGCAGTGTTTTAGGTGGGCCACTCAAGCCGTGTTCCAATGACCCGATGACGGGCTTTTTTCGTAATGGGAAGTGTGATACGTGCGTCGAGGATCATGGGTGCCACACGGTGTGTGTAGAAGTGACGGAAGAATTTTTGGCGGCCAATCTGGCGGCGGGGAATGATTTGGTCACACCAATGCCACAGTATGATTTTCCGGGATTGAAGGCGGGTGATCGCTGGTGTTTGTGCGCGGGACGCTGGCTGGAGGCGTTGCAGAATGGAGTCGAGTCGCCGGTGATTTTGGCGTCGACGCATGAGCGGACCTTGGAGGTGGTGTCGCTGGAGCTCTTGCAGCGTTATGCGACGAGCTGAGCATGGGGACTATTAGTCGAGATCGTAGGCTTCGACGAGCACGACACCGGTGGTATTATCGGCTCCGGTGACGCGGACGGTGTAGCCGCCCGGGGGGAGGCGCACGAGGACGGCGGCGTCTTTGGAATTGGAGTTGGGGAAAGCGAATGCGCCGGAGGTCGAGAACGCATTTTCGAGGGTGGCGGTCCCGGCCCAGTCATCGTTGCGAGCGATGGTGAAGGATTGGTTGATGGGCACGATTTCGAGTTGAGGGTCAACCATGGCGCCAGTGACCCCAAATTCGGAGAGAGTGGGGCCGACGACGCGGATGAGCATGGTCTTGGCGCCATCGCCATCGATGACAAAGCCGGGAATGAGGGCGTCGGCGCCGAGACCGGAGATGCCGCGGGCGGAGACGTTGATGAGGTCGGCGCCAGTGCCGGGAAGCTCCGGGTCATAGACTTCGGCGATGGCGATGCCGCCGGTGGCTTCATTGGTCGAGCTGATGCGCACGGTGTAGCCCCGATTTCCGGAACGGTTAGGAAGGGGAATGGAGGTCAGGACGGCGGCGTCGAGGGAGCCGTCGGCGAGAGAAAATGCGCCGAGAGTGGCGCTGGTGGTGGCGAGATCGGACGCGTTGGAGGAGTCGCTCCAGTTGTCGTTGGTGAGGAAGGGAGCGGCTCCATTGAGCGGAATGAGATCCATGGTGGGATCGGGGAGGGCGGTGGTCAGGCCGAAGTCGAGTAGGCGGGGGCCGACACTGCGAACGATGAGTGATTTGTTGCCGTCGCCGCGGAGGACAAAGCCGGGAGTGAGGGTTCCGCCTGGGTCGATACGACCGCGCGTTGAGAGGTTGACGAGGCGGCTAGTGCCGTTGGTGAGCGTCAGGATGACGGCGTCGGAGTCGAGTTCAGTGGCGCCGTCAGTGAGGCGCGCGAAATAGAATCCCATGTCGGTGGCTCGCGAATTGGGGATGCTGAGGGAAAGGCCGGTCGCGCCGGCGATAGGTTGGGGGGAGGATTCGCCTTGGCGGTGACGATACCATTGCGCGGACAGGGCGCTGTTGCCGTTGGCGTTGACCGAGAAGGTTGCGGTGGAGCCCGGCGCAATGTTGGCGGACTGGGGGTGGGTGGTGATGGTGAGGTCGGTGCCGGCGTTCACGAAAAGGCTGGCGATGGAACTGGTGGTGCTGCCGAGGGAGTTGGTGACGATCACGCGATAGTTGCCGGCGTCGTCAAAGGTGATGGCGCTAAACTCTAGCGTGGAGGAGGTGGCACCTGAAACGGGGGTGTCGTTTTTTTGCCATTGGAACGTCGGCGTAGGGTCGGCGTTTACGGTCACGGACATCGTGAATGCAGATCCGCTGGTGACGGCGGCGGATTGGGGCGGGCTGGTGATTTCGGGAGGGAATCCGGAGGTTTCGTTGGGTGCGACGGCTATCGTGTAGATAAAGAAGTTCGTGCTACCGTCGCCCTGGAGGTTGGGCTCATTCCAGGCTTGAGCTGCGATGCGAAAATTGCCTGCGAGGGTTGGCGTACCGGAGAGTATTACGGTGCCTGAGTTAACGACGTTGCCCACCATTCCTGTGATAGTGATTCCGGGCGGAATGTCTCCGCTAATCTTGTAGGATCGAGGTGGTTTAGGAGCGCCCACGACCGCAAACACGCCAGTGAAAGGTTCGCCAACTTTGGCGGAAGCGGGGTTCTCGTTGGAGCCGGGTGCTGGGCTGATGGTGGTCGCGCCGCTCACGGTGTCGATGGCGGCAAGCGATGCCGCCGTCGCGAAGAGTCCGCGCAAAATGGTGTTAGCCGATGGGGCTAGTACAAATTCCGCCGAGGAGGCTAAGCGCAGAATAGGCGAGCGCTGGAACAGCATTATCAAGATAGCCGTGGGCACATGGAGCTGACGGAATCGACGGAAATAGAGCGATAGGGGCACCATGGGAAAGATTTGAGACGCCGAGTTTTTGTTTAGGTTTCATGACAATTTAATTAGGGACAGACACTATTATTGTAGACAATGAATTTTAACTTGGATTGGGTTGGGGGAATGAGACGGGCTCGGATTAAGGTGGATGCGGGAGAGGCGGCGGCGGTTTATCACTGTATGAGCCGGACGGTGAACGGGGAGCGGCTTTTCGATGACTTGGCCAAGGAGGTTCTGCGGAAACAAATTTGGACCATTGCTGATTACTGCGGGGTGGAGATCGTGACTTATGCGATCATGGATAATCATTTCCATGTGCTGTTGCGGGTGCCTCAGTGGGAGACAGTCGCTGACGAGGAGTTGCTGCGTCGGTATGAAAGACTTTACCCAAAGCCGACTCGGTTTCAGACGGCGCGTATTGAAGTTCTTCGGGCGAAGCTGGTTGCGGGGGGCGATGATGCGGAGGTTTGGCGGGCTCAACAGTGTGCGCTCATGGGAGATGTTTCCATGTTTATGAAACTGCTTAAGCAACGGTTTACTAAGTGGTTCAATCGGAGTCATGACCGCTTTGGCACCCTTTGGGCCGAGAGATTTAAGAGCGTTTTGGTCGAACCAAAATCAGGCGTGATGAAAACTATGGCGGCTTACATCGATTTGAATGCGGTGCGGGCCGGGGTCGTTGAAGACCCTAAAGATTATCGCTTTTGTGGGTATGCGGAGGCCGTCGCAGGCAATGACGTCGCCCAGCGGGGAATTATGGGGCTGATCGAGGGAGGTAAAAGCGGGGGATGGGTTTGGGCGCAAAGCGGTTACCGCGAAACACTTTTTGGCGCGGGATCTAAGGTGAAACGACAGAAGGAAAGTCTCACTCGGGAACAATTGGTCGAGGTGGTGCGGATGGGAGGGAAACTGCCTTTGGCTGCCGTGTTACGGTGTCGGATTCGTTACTTTAGCGACGGGGTTGCGTTGGGCAGCCAGGCTTTTGTGCAGTCGCAATTGAATTGTTACCGCAGAGGGCTGAAATCGAAAAAGCCTGCGGTGCCGAAGTCATTACCCGATGTAACCGACTGGGGGGACATAACGACCTTGCGCAGCCTGCGTCGACAGGGGTTTGGTTAGGCCTCTCGATAGTGACATCTACCCTTATGAAAATTTCTCCTCTTTGTTTCTTTGGCTTGGGCATCGCCGGTGGTCTTAGTGCGCTCTCGGGGTCCACCGATGCGATGCGTTTAGCAGAGTCTTCGGCGGCGATTCAAATTAGCCGCGGAGACATTCCAGTGCTGACTTACCACAAGGCCGAAGTGCCCGCGCCAGCGGGGGAGGATGATGCCTACCGTCGAAGTGGGTTCATTCATCCGCTGCACTCACCACGAGGGGCCGTGGTGACCGGGATTCATGCGCCAGATCATATTCATCATATGGGGGTTTGGCATGCTTGGGTGAGCACCGAGTTCCGGGGAGAGAAGCTGGATTTCTGGAATATGAAAGCACGCGAAGGTTCAGTGCGCTACGCGGGAGCTCTTGATTTGAATGAATCTGGCGAATCCGTGGGCTTCAGGGTCCGACAGGAGCAGTTTAAACTTGGGGGTGATACAGAAACGAACGATGAGGTCGTGTTGGCGGAAAAGCTCTCGGTGAGCGCGACTTTGGAATCGGGCGCGAACGTCATCGATTATATAATCGAACAGCGCAACGTGACCGACGCTACGCTCAAACTGCCCGCTTATCGTTATGGGGGAGGTCTTGCTTTTCGGGCACCAGAAAGTTGGGGCGAGGAGACGAGTGACTATCTTACTTCGGAGGGGTTAGACCGTAAGGAAGGCCATGCGACCCGGGGGCGGTGGTGTATGATGTATGGTCCTACAGAATACGGTGAAGCGTCCGTGGTGATCATGGGGCACCCGAGTAACCACGATGCGCCGCAACGGATGAGGATTTGGCCCGAGGGAAAGGTGTTTTTTAACTATGCGCCGACGCAGGAGTTTGATTGGCAAATCGCGCCGAACGAAGAAATCAAACTCCACTATCGGATCTTGGTTTTTGACGGGCGACCGACCGTGCAGGAAATCGAACGCCACTGGTCAGTCTTTACCCAAAATTCTGATGACTAGTTCAATGTTTTCTTGGGCAGTAGCCTGCGATGCACTGAAGGATGGAGAATTCCGAGCGCCCGAGGACTCGGGTGTTTATCTCAGCACCTACCGGAGATCACAGGGAGTATGAACGTGCTACTTGGAGGCTTGGCTGCGGCGGTAGATTCGGATGGGGATAATGTAGCCAAGGATCGCGACGATGAGGCCGAGAATCAGGGCGACGTAGTTGATGTTCTTTTCGGCAACGTCTTTGACCAAGCCCCAGGGCGAGAAGATAATGTAGGTCACGACCATGAGCACCACGGAGAGCCCGCCGACCAGTTTGAAGTGAGGCCATGGTGTCATGTCGATGGACGAGTCCGGAGTGGTGGGTTCGATGCTGCGGTCGAGGGGGAAGACGCGAGTGAGGGCAAACATGAGGGCAAGGTGCCCCACAAATAGAATGGCTAACACGTGCAGGAAATGTAGCTCCACGAAGGGGGTGAATTGAGAGAACGACAGAATGACCAGAAATGAGATGAGCGAGATGTTGGCGGCTTTGGTGGAAACGGATTTGGAGAAATAACCGACCATGAGGGTGAGGAATATGGGGGCTCCAAAAATCACCTCGGCCTTGACCATGTAGAGGAATATACCGCCGGTGAATTTCATGATCATGGGGGCAATGAACATGGTGACGATGACGAGGGCACAGCCGACCCACTTACTGCGTTTGATGATGATATCGTCGGTGAGATGCCGGCCCCAGAGCGGTTTGTAGATATCGATCGCCAACAGGGTGACGGAGCTGTTGAGGACGCTATTGTAGGTGCTCAGCACGGCACCGAATATTACGGCGGCAAAGAAGCCAACGAACAGGCCTGGCATGATGTCGCGGACGAGGGTGGGGTAGACCCAATCGTTGTTCGCAAATCCGTTCGCGCCGTAGAGGTGGTAGGCAATCACACCGGGGATCGCGATGTAGAAGACGTTAATAATTTTGAAGTAACCGGCGATGATGACGCCTTTTTGACCTTCGGCCAAATTGCGGGCGCCGAAGCAGCGTTGGACGATAAACTGATTGGTGCACCAGTAGAACGCGTTGTGCATGATCATGCCGGTGAAGATCACGGCGAAGGGAACCAGGTCGGTGGTCGAGCCGATGGCATCGAGTTTGTGGGTTTCGGTGGTGAAGATGGTTTTGGCACCAGAGAAGAAGCTGCCTTCGCCGACGGCGATGACGCCGAAGATAAAGACAAGCACGCCACCGATGAGGAGGCCGGCGCCGTTAAGGGTGTCGGATACGGCCACGCCTTTGAGGCCACCGAAGAGCGCGTAGGTGCCGCCGATCACGCCCAGTAATCCGACGAGGATCCAAACGCATTTTGTTTCCTCCAGGCCAAGGAGGGTCGGCACATCGAACAGATGCATGATCGCGATGGCGCCGCCGTAGAGGGCAACGGGCATGCCGCCGAAGATGTAGCAAAAGAGGAATAGGCAGGTGACGAGTCGGCGGGTGCTCGAGCCGTAACGTTGTTCTAAAAATTCCGGGACCGTGGCGAAACCGCGTTTGAGAAAAGTCGGCAATAGCACCCCAGCGAAAAACAATAACGGTGGGATCACGGTGACCGTCCAAGCGATGGGGGCGAGGTTGCCGCCGTAGACCTGAGCGGTCATACCGGTGATGTTGGCGGCGCTCAGGTTGGTGAGAAGTAGGGAGCCCGCGATGACCCAGCCATTCAGGCTGTTGCCGCCGAGGAAGTAACCATTGGAGCTTTTAAGGTCTTCGTTGTGGGTGCGCCAGTAGGTGATGACGGCGACGAGAGTCGTGAAAAAGAGAAAGGAGAGGAATGTGCCCATGGGGTAGGATCGGCGTTCGGGAGGGGAAAGGATTGAGAAGGTAGGGAGGCAGGATTTTTTACCACGCCGAGGAACGGAGTGAATGGTATGATATGGCCACGCCGGAACGCGAGAGCGTGGAGATGGTGCGATTGAAGAACAAAGGCTTCACCGATCGGTTACGCACGGAGGTTTTTTTGTTTTCTGAGAGGCTGGGGGGACAACTGATGAGTGGCGAGGGGAAGTCGATGAGACCGTTACTTGAGGGGCTAGCGGACTTCACGTCGGGTGCCTTCTAGCTGGTTGAGGGCGCGGTTGATGACGCGGACGACGTATTTGCCAGTTTGCTCGAGGTCTTCGCGGGGAGTGAGGGCGGCGTGCATTTGGGCGATGACGGGGCGGGCTTGTTCGTCGATTTCATCGAGGACGTTGGCGGCGTGGAGGCGTTCCCATTGCGCGCCATCGGCGAGGACGGCGGTGAGCACGGGGAGCGCTTGAGTCGGCTGGTCGATTAAACAGAGGGCGCGAGCGGCGGCGATTCGCACGATGGCAGATGAATCGGTTAACGCTTTTTGGAGGTCGTCGGCGGTTGGGAGGGCAGCGGGATTGCCGATATTGCCGAGACCGATGGCGCCCCAGTAGCGGATGGCGGGTTGAGGGTCGCCGAGGGCCGCGACGAGTTCGGCGAGGGCCGCGGGGCCGGTGGAGGCTTGGTTGGCGATGTGGGCGAGTCGGGTGGAGAAGGTGGCGTCGTTGGTTTGACGAAGAATGTCGTAACGATTACCGAGGCGGGCCTCTTCGGTGACTAAGACGGGTTCGGGAATGAGGCCGGTATCGCGGGTATCACGCACCCATTGGAGGTGCACTTGGCGGAGACGGGCGAGGGTGGACGCGTAGGTTGGGTCGCTGGCGAGGTTGTTGATCTCGTGCGGATCGGTGACGACGTCGTAGAGTTCTTCGACGGGCTTGCGGGGAGCAAAGTAGGAGTCGGGAACGGGGGAGAGGTTGCCGGCGTCGTGCAGGCGGCGGAGGTCGGCCATGGTGGTGCCTTGCTCCGGGGTGTTCATGTATTGGTAATACGACTTCAGGGGTTCGTAATTGCGGATGTAGCGGAAGCGTTGGTCACGCACCATGCGGATGATGTCGTAGCGTTCATCCATGCGATCGCGGGCGCCGTAGATGAAGTCGCGGGCCGCGGGGAGGCCGGGGCCGAGGAAGGGTTGGCCTTGGAATTGAGGCGGGAGTTTTACCCCAGCGAGATTGAGCACGGTGGGGGCGAAATCGATGGAGCTAATGAGCTGGGGATCGACCGTGCCGGGGGTGATTTGACCGGGAGTGCGAAAGGCGGTCGGAACGCGCACGGCGAGGGGAATGTGGGTGCCGGATTCGTAGAGCCAGCGTTTACCACGGGGGAGTCCGATGCCGTGATCGGACCAGAAAAAGATGATGGTGTTTTCGTAGAGACCGTCGTCCTTGAGCTGCTGGATCAGGTCTCCCGCCCAATGGTCCATGGCGGTGATCAGCTCGTAGTTGCGCTTCCAGTTTTCGCGGGCGTTGGGCGTCTCGGGATAGTAGGGCGGGTAGGTGGTGAGGGCAGCAGCGTCTTGGCGCTCAGCAGGCGTGAGGTTGGCCGTGACTTCGGTGTATTTTTCGTCCTGTTCGATGCCGCTCTCGTGGGTGCCACCGAAGTTGAATACAGCGAAGAAGGGTTGGTCGGGGGTGGAGCGATTGCGCCAGTGGCCTTTGCCGCTGGAGTCGTCCCAGACGCCTTTGAGGGCGGGTTCGTTTTTGGGGAGTTGGTAATCGGTTTTGCTGTTGTTGGTGGTGTAGTAGCCGGCCTGGCGGAGGTAGGAGGGGAACAACTTAATGTGGGCGGGGAGCCGGGCGGCGCTGCGCATGTGCTGCGTGCCGATGGTCGATTGATACATGCCGGTGATGATCGCGCTACGCACGGGGGCGCAGACGCCGGCGGTGGTGTAGGCGTGGTTGTAGATCACGCCCTCGTTGGCGAGTTGATCGAGGTGAGGAGTGATCGCGTGCGGGTCGCCCATGAAACCGATGTGCGGGCTGATATCCTCGGTGCTCAGCCAGACGATATTGGGTCGAGATGACGCGGCGAAGGCGGTGAGCGTGGTGAGTAGGAGGGCGAGGAAGGGGAGGATACGGCGGGACATGAGGTGTGGGGTGGGGCTAAGGGGCAGGGTTTTTAACCACGAATGGACACGAAAGGGCTTCGTCTACCGACTACGCAGTGCGGGCTAACGCACAGGTTTTCTTGGGCTGAGGGGCAGGGTTGTCGGGCTTAAAGCCCGACCCACGGGGGAAGTTCTATTTGAGTTTTTCTAAGCGAGAGCGAGGAGAGGGAGGGGGGACAATTGAGGATCGTGCCCCGTAGGGGTGATGAAGTGGTTGCCCAGAATGGACGATTGAAGAATGAAGAACAAAGGGTTTCGTCTACCGACTACGCAGGTGGGCTAACGCACGGTTTTTTTGGGGGCTGAGGGGCAGGGGGTTTGGTTACTGAAAAAACGGAGCGGCGGAGAGACAGGGTTGTCGGGCGTAAAGCCCGACCCACATGGGGAGCACATGGGGAACCACATGGTGCACACCTGGTGAATACGGAGGGAGAAAGGTGGGTGGTCTTATTCTTTACCGACGTCGACGGCGGCGACGGCGGGGGCGTGGTTCGCAATATCACGGTCGAGGGCTTCGTAGCGCGCGATCATTTCGGCGAGTTTATCGGGCATGGCCGCGGCGAGATTGTTGGTTTCGGAGCGGTCTTCCGCTAGATTGTAGAGCTCCCATTGCTTGATTTGTTTTTCTAAGGAAATTTTCCAATCGCCGAACCGAAGGGCCTTGTTGTTACCGAAGAATTGCCAGAGTTCGCGGGGGCCACCGGTGGACTTGCCCGAGAGAATCGGAGTGAGGGATTGACCGCGCAGGGGGCCGATTTTGGCACCAGCGTAGGTCTCGGGGTAGGAAGCTCCGGCGAGTTCGTACAGGGTCGGAGCAATGTCGATCAGGTGACCGGGACCGTCGACGATCCGGCCGGGCTTACCGCCGAGGCCATCGGGCCAGTGAACGATGAAGGGCGAGGAGATACCGCCTTCGTGTTGATTTTGTTTATACCAGCGGAAGGGAGTGTTGCTGGCGTGGGCCCAACCTTCGTCATACGTCCAGTAACTTTCGGCGGTCCAGGGCATGAGCATTTTTTCGCGAGTTTCCGGGTAGGTGCGCTGGAAGGGGCAACCACCGTTGTCGCTGAGGAAGATGAAGAGAGTGTTATCGAATTCTCCCCGGTCTTTGAGGCGGTTGATGATGCGGCCGATGTTTTGGTCGACGCTATCGATCATCGCGGCGTAGGTCGCCATGGTGAGGTTGTGTTCGCGGCGGAGCGCGGGGGAGAGGGAGTCCCAGGCCGGAACTTCGGGGGGGCGATCCGAGAGGACGGATTCGGAGGAAACGATGCCAAGTTCGAGTTGGCGTTGATAGCGGGTGCGGCGGAGTTCGTCCCAACCCATGTCGTAACGTCCGAGGTATTTATCGACGTCGGATTTTTTGGCGTGAAGGGGATAGTGGGGCGCGTTGTAAGCGAGGTAGAGCAGGAAGGGTTGATTGGAATCAAGGGGGACGTCTTCTTCGAGAAATTGGAGGGCGTGATCGGTGAAGGCGTCGGTGGTGTAGAAGTCTGATGCCGGGACTTGGTAGGGTTTCCCATCGAGGCGGAAGGTTTCGAGGCCGCCGCTGCTGATGCCGTTGAAGAAATTGACGGCGCCGGCGAGATGGCCGAAGTAGCGATCAAAGCCCTGTTCGGTGGGCTCGCCGATGAGATGCCATTTGCCGCTCATGAGGGTTTTGTATCCGGCGGTGCGAAGGGTCTCGGCGAAAGTGACGGAGGTGCGGTGCTGGCCGGTGAACGATACTTCCGGGTAATACCGGCCGGAGAGCATGGTGGCCCGGGTTTGGGAGCACTTGGCCGTGTTGTAAAATTGGCGGAAGCGCAGGCCGTCGGCCGCGAGTTGGTTAAGGTTGGGGGTATCGATTTCGCCGCCGTAGGGGCCGATATCGGAGAAGCCAAGATCATCGGTCATGATCAACACGATGTTGGGGCGCGGGGCGGCGGGGAGAAATGCGGGAAGCGCCAGAAGGGCGACCAGGCAGAAGCGCAAGAGGGGACGGGGCATGGGGGGAGACTATTTGACCAAGGAAGGGAGTTGGCGAAATGAAATAGGCCGAGGGGCAGGATATTTTTTAACCACGAATGGACACGACGGAACGCGTGAGCGTGGAGGATGGTGCGATTGAAGATCGGGCCCCGTAGGGGTGATGAAGTGGGTGCCCAGAGTGGGCGACTGAAGCACAAAGGCTTCGTCGACCCACTACGCACTGAAGACTGATGCCCCGGAGTATTTTATTATGGCGGTGAGGGCAGGAGTGGAGGGTTTGCGCCTCGATGGATTTTGGCTGAAGAGTTGGGCTCGGGCCTGACGGAATGGAATAAGGTGACTTAGTGGCCGGAGGTGCCGGCGGGGCGGTAGAACCAGTCGGGGAAGGAGGCCCCGCGGGAGCCGGTGTCTTTGCGGTGATAGAACTTGGTGCCGCGATCGGGGAGGAGGGGGAGATTCATACCGTTGGTGGCGGCGAGTTCGGCGAAGAGTTTGGCGTTGAGATCGGCGATGCGTTCCTGGTGATCGGGGTGCGCCCAGAGGTTGGTGGTTTCCCGGGGATCGTTACGCAGGTCGAAGAGTTCATCGGTGTCCCAGATGCCGTGGTAGCGAATGTATTTCCAGTCTTGGCCGATGAGCGCGTGCATGGTGGGAGTTTGCGGATAATTGCGCTCCCAGTAGTATTCATAGAGCAAGTACTCACGCCAGTCGGCGACGGATTCGCCGCGGGCGAGGGGGAGGAAACTACGGCCATCCATATCTGCGGGGGTAGCGATGCCGGCGGCTTCGAGGAGGGTGGGTGCGACGTCGATATTGGCGACGACTTGTTCGACGGTGGAGCCGGGGGGGAGGATCGACGGGCAGTGCATGATGAGCGGCACGCGGACGGATTCGTTGTAAGCGGCGCGTTTGTCGATGAGGCCGTGTTCGCCGAACATAAAACCGTTGTCGCCCATGAAGAAGATGACGGTGTCGTCGAGTTCGCCGCGGTCCTGGAGGTATTGCATGACGCGGCCGACGCTGTCGTCGACGGCGAGGAGGGCTTCGCAGTAGCGGCGGTAGTAGTTGGCGAGGTCGAGCTCGGTGTAGTAGGCGAACTCCACGCCGTGGCGACTGTTGCGCTGGTTCTTCACCCACGCGGGGACGTCGGTAAAGGCGTCGGGGTCATCGGCCCAGGATGGGGGGCGGGGGACGGTTTCGTTTTCGTAGCGGTAGGCGTAGCGATTGGGGGGGAGGAAATCCGCGTGCACGGCCTTGTGTGAGAGGTAGAGGAAGTAGGGTTTCTCGTCCTTGCCGTCGCGGGTTTGGAGCCAGTCGAGGGCGTAGTCGGTGAGCTCGTCGGTGATGTAGCCCTTTTGGTCGACCTTTTCGCCGTTGATGTTGATGCCGCTCTGGTAGACTTGAGGAACGTAGCGGCCTTTGACTTTGAGGCCGGTTTCGTGGGGCCAGTAGACGCCTTGGCCCTTGAAGCTGACCCAGTGATCGAAGCCGCGTTGAGGTGCCTCGGTGTCGCCCATGTGCCACTTGCCCACAAAGCCGGTTTCGTAGCCTTGTCGCTGCATGAGCTGGGGGAAAAAAGTCAGGTTGTCGTTGACGGGATGGTAATTGTCGGCGACCCCGTGATTGTGCGCGAAGAGGCCGGTGATGATCGAGGCGCGACTGGGGGAGCACAGCGAGGTGGTGACAAACGCGTTGGCGAAGTGCACGCCGTTTGCGGCCATACGATCGAGATGAGGGGTCTCGAGAAAGGGGTGATCCATGTAGCCCAAAGCGTCGAAACGTTGGTCATCAATGAGGATGAGGATGACGTTGCGTTGGGCTGGCTCGGCGGCGGAAGCGAGCGAGGCCGCGGCGAGAGTGAGCAGGAGGATTAGGGAGGGGATGGGACGGAGGGGCATGGCGGTTTTTAACCAAGTCTATGAACGGAGTGAATGGTATGATATGGACATGACGGAACGCGTGAGCGTGGAGATGGTGCGATTGAAGCGCAAAGGGCTTCGTCTACCGACTACGCCGGGTGGGCTAATCCACGGGGTTGTTTGGGGCGGAGGGGCCGGGGTTTTGGTTACTGAGAAAACGGAGCGGAGGGGCTGAGGGGCAGGGGATGTCGGGCGTAAAGCCCGACCCACATGGGGAGGGGGGAGCACATGGGGGACAGCTGGTGAACACGGGGATGGAGTCTTGGGGGAGTTTTTCTGGGCGAGGGGGAGGGGCGGGAGGAGGAGGCGGGATATGAGATAGGGGGAGGGGCGGTGGGGCAGGGGCGGGCGTGGTCAAGCCACGCCCCTACGGGTGGGGAGCCGGACTTGGGCTCCGATGTCGGGCGTAAAGACCCGACCCACGGGGGGCGAACGGGGCGCTGGGTGCGACGGCGGTGGGGCAGGGGATGTCGGGCGTAAAGCCCGACCCACGGGGGGAAGGGAATGTCGGGCGTAAAGCCCGACCCACATGGGGATGGGGTGACAACTGACTCGTGGCGGGTGAATTCGCTGCAGCGGGCGGTGTCGGTGGGGGTTGGTTGATCCTGCCGAGTTGGATTTGGGCTACCGCGGGGTTCATTGGCGCCGGGGCGCTATCGTGCTCAATCGCGGATGAGCTCTAGTTTGTAGGGGTAGCGATTGCCGGAATTCCATTCGCCGACGTAGATGTCGCCGGCGTCGTCGACGTAGAGGTCGTGCACGTGTTTGAAGATGTTTTCGGCTTGGTGCAGGGGTTGCAGTTTGCCGTCGATGTAGGCGGGTGGGGTGCCGCCGGGGGCGGAGAGGACGCGCTGGGTTTTGGGATCGATCACCACCACAAACCCCGATTCAGGGAGGCGTTCGCCCACGCCGTTTTCGAGGGACCAGCAGACGCCGGTGTAGAGTTTGTCGCCGCGGATGAAGGCTTGGCCGGGAAGCGCGCCGGGGAGGTGGATGGTCTCCAGCCAATCGCCCTCGATGGTGAAGGCTTTCAGTTTATTTTCGGTGCGGGAACTCACCCAGACTTTGGGGTTTTGCGGATCGCGACTATCGATGGAAATACCGTGGGCGTTTTCAAGGTGACCGGGGTGGCCGGGATTGGCGCCGCCCCAGACGCGCACGAGCGTGCCGTCGGGTTTGAAGTGGAGAATTTTGTCGGTGCTGTAGCCGTCGGCGACGAGGATGTCGTTATCGGGGGTGATGGCGATGTCGCAGGGTTGATAGGGCGTGTCGGCGTCGAAAATTCCGAGGTCATGGGGCGAGGGCAGGCGGCGGACGATGGTGCCATCTTTGCGGAGAATGGTGACGCCGCCGTTGGTGCGTTCGAATTCCCACGCACTGGGTTTCGTTTGGTGCCAGCCAGCGTCGACGTGGATGAGGTGTTCTTCGCCGTTTAAGGTGATGAGGTCGATACCGTGTCCGCCTTTGAGTTCGGCACCAAACGATCGGACGTAGGTGCCGTCTTTTTCGTAGACGATGAAGGCGTTGGCCATGTCGTCGGTGACGAGATAGATTTGGCCTTGGTTATCCTCGATCATGGCGTGCGCGTTGGTCACGGGAGCGATCGCGCGGTCGGCCTTGCTCCACTCGCGATTGACGCGGTAGCGGAGGCCGTTGTGACCAACAATTTCCTGACCGGTCTGGAGATCAATGGCGGCAGCTGGCGGGGCCGCTCCATCATGATCAGGATGAGCGGTGAGGGTTCCGATGGAGCCGGTCACGAAGAGGAAAGTGGCGAAGCACTTCGCGCAAATGATCAGTGACCAACGACTAATGTCCAATGACCGAGAGGCAGCGATGAAGTGGCATGATCGGAAGAGCATTGTTGCGGGGGGGGCAAGATTTGTGGCGGGGGGACTGAGAATGGCGCGGGAGGAATTAGGGGGGATCGGTGGGCTCTACCAAACGGGGCGCGGGTTTTTGGGAACCGACGGGTTTAACATTTTTTCTGATTTGAGAGATTTTTCCAAAACGAGCGACGAAGGGGAGGGCGACGAGCGCGACGACGCCGCCAACGGCAAGAAGTCCGATGAGAGGGAGGGCCAGAAACAGGAGGACAGAACTCAGTAGCGTCACGCCGACGATTCCCACCGCCAGTTTAAGGAAAGGATTCTTGATCGGCTTCCCGTTTATCTGGGCTTTGAATTTCATGATATCGGTGGGGCAGGGTTGAGTTAATCACGAATGAACCCAAATGGCTAGGTCTACCGACTACGCAGGGTGGGCTGACGCTCGGGGTTTTTTTAGGGGCTGAGGGGCAGGGGATGTCGGGCGTAAAGCCCGACCCACGTGGGGACCATGGTGGTGGTGGTGGGGCTTATTTTGTTTTTCTCGGTTGGCGCGTAGAGGGGGGAAAGAGGCGGGGGGGCAGGGTTTTTATAACCACGATCCGCCGTCGCGGAAGCTTCGGCGGACAGGATAGATACGACGGAAGGGGCGATCGGGGTCGGTCGGATTAGAGCTCCTTGAGACGGACGTTTCGCATGCGGACTTTTTGCCCGATCTTTTCTTTGCTTTTCCCGATGCCGTGGAGCTGGAGGGCGATGGTGCCGGTGGGGGTGAGGCTGTCGTGCACGTCGGCGATGGGAACGCCGTTGATCCAGGTCTGGAAGTGATCGCCGTTGGCGATGATGCGGAAGTGATTCCAATCGTCGACTTTAAGCGCTTGTTTCACGGTGTCGTTAGCGCCGGGCTGGTGGAGGAAACCGCGGCCGCCTTCTTCGTAGAGGGCTCCGCTCCAGCCGCGGTTGGTGGGGTCGATTTCGACTTGGTAGCCCCAGTAGCGACCGGCTTCCCAAACGCGCTCTTTCATGTCGGTGGGTTCACCGTTTTCATCGACAAGACCGCCCCAGCGTTGAGTGGTGGTTTCTTCCGCGTAGGTGCCACTGCGGATTTGAATGCCGGAGTTGAGGAGGGGATCGATCTTCACTTCGAGTTCTAGTTCGAAGTTCGGGTAGGAGCGATTGGTGTGGAGGAAACTGTTGGGCAAAAGCGGCGTGGATTCGCCGATGATCATGCCATCGGCGACGTAGAAGTTTCCGCCGCCGTGGGCGGTCCAGCCCTCGAGGGTTTTGCCATCGAAGAGATCGACGAACTCGGCGGGTTTTTCTTCGGGGGCGCGACAAGCGGCGAAGAGGAGGAGAGCTAGGGCCGTGGAGGCGAGGGTGAGAGGGCGGGTTGTTTTCATAGGGTAAGTGATGGGCTGAGCGGCAGGATTGTTTTTAACCACGAATGGGCAGGAAAGGGCTTCGTCTAACGACTACGCACGGAAGGGCTGACGCAGTGGTTTTTTAGGGGGCTGAGGGGCATGGGTTTTAGATGGTTCCGTCGAAGAGTTGGTAGCGGAAGCCGACGCCGGCGAGATTGACGAAGCGTTTCATGTCTTGGAGGAACTTGGTCGCGGAGCCGGGGGGCGGGTCGACGAGGAAATAGACTTCAATGATCTTTTTATCGGATGCCGAGTGGGGATGCAGTTTGAGGATTTCGCCGTTTTTGATGAAAAGGAGATACCGTTGGATTTTCTTTTGGAGGACTGCAGCGTGGGTGCCGACGTCATCCCAGGGGAGGTGATCCGAAATGACTAAACTAATCGCATTGGTGGTGCGGGATTGGTTAATCATGTCGATTAACTCGGGATGATCGACACTCATGATTTGGGATGACAAGGAGGGCGCTGCCGCAGGAGGTCGAAGCGTGAAGGGAAGGGGGATTGCTACTGGTTGAGCTCTTTGATGCGGAGGTTTTTCCAGCTCACGAGGCTCTTGGTGCCGGAGTGAACTTGGAGACCGAAGAAGCCTGCCAGGGTATTGTGATCGGGATCGGTATCCACGAAGTGAACCCGAAGTTCGCCGTTGAGCCAGAGTTTGGTGACGTTGCCTTCGCAGTGGATGCGCACGTCGTTCCATTCGCCCCATTGCGTGAGGCGTTGGCCTTGGGCGGTGAAGGCGGCTTGACCACGAGGGTCGGTGGAGTGGGGCTGGAGCCACTTGCGGCGCGCTTCATCGTAGAGGCCACCGGTCCAAGCGCGTTCGGGTTTGTTGCCGTGTTCGTATTGGTAACCGAAGACGCGGCCGTTCTCGCCGGGTTTTTGAGCGGCACGATACATGATGCCGGAGTTGCCGTCTTCGCGTTTGAACGAGCCGCGGAAATCGAAGTCTTGGTAGGTGCGGTCGGTGCGGAGGAAGGTGTTGCCTTCTACGTTTTCGCCGAAGCCAACAATCAGGTTGTTTTCGGCTTTGAATTCACCGGTGCCACCGACGGTGTGCCAGCCGTTGAGGGTCTTGCCGTCGAACATAGGCACGAAGCCTTCTTCTTTGTGATGATCGGCATGAGTCGCGACGGAGCTCGTGAAGAAGGCCGTCGCGAGCGCGAGGAGAGGGAGGAGACGGGGTGTTTTCATAGAGAGACAGAGAGAAGGGGAAATTTCGGATTTTGGAATGCTGATTTTGGATTGGGGCCGAGGGGCAGGGAGTTTTTAACCACGAATGGACCCGAAAGGCTTCGTCTACCGACTACGCGGTGAAGGGATGACGCCCTGGTTTTTTTTTGGTGGGGGGGGCTGGGGGGCAGGGCGTTTGGTTACTGAGAATACGGAGGCGGCACGGAGATAGGAGAGGACGAGGGGCAGGGGGTGTCGGGCGTAAAGCCCGACCCACATGGGAAGTCTGGG